>Ga0181388_1000081_pt1 | contig 28907 bp, 26 predicted proteins | sample 11SPOviralmetaG_FD_130120 | JGI IMG/M metagenome (GOLD analysis project Ga0181388, IMG submission 130120) | Marine viral communities from the oligotrophic San Pedro Time Series (SPOT) site, San Pedro Channel, CA, USA - 11 SPOT_SRF_2010-05-17 | ecosystem: Environmental > Aquatic > Marine > Strait...
TGAGAAAAATATATTTCGGTTATATTTTACTGTTATCTATATGCTCTCATAATATTTTAGGAGATTTCTATATTTGTTATCATTTATGGTGTCCATTTTTGAGTGGTATTTTGGGTTCTAATTGACACTGCTTATGCAGTCAGCTGGTCGAGGCCCTCGGGGGTTATGGTGTCCTTATGCAGTCATTCTGTTTTTGTGTGGATTATTTCTATTTTGTTACCATTTATGCAGTCAGTTTGTTAACGTATGTGCGAGTATGGTGTCAGTCAGTGTGAATATTTGTGTTACATGTATCGTTATCATGTTTGTTAGCATTTATGGTGTTCTTATGTTTATTATGCTATTTTTATTTGTTACCATTATTTATTTTATATGTTATATTTTTATGTTACACATTCTAAGCATATTACGTGACAATTGTAATCATTGTTAAATATTAATCACTGCGTATATTTTTATATTGTTTTGAAAATGCATATTAACTTTCAAAATAATACAACATCAATTATGGTGTGCCAATCTTTACTTTCTAGATTTTTTATTCTTTCTCTTCTTTACACGTCTTGTCACTTTACTCTTTTTATTACGTTTACTTCTTTTGGATTTACGTGACTTCTTATGCTTACGTGTTCTCTTTTTTCCTCCATGTTGTTGTTCACCATATCTTTCTGCCTGTTGTGTAACATCAATAAATCTATTTGTTTGATAACTTTCTCCAATCGCAGGAAGAGTGACAAACTTTATTGCATACTTCTTCAAGTATTTACCTAGACCCATTCTCTTTATTCGCTTAGGAGAGAAAATACTCTCGGTCTCAAATGAAGTTTCAATATCTTCAGCATCACACCCTACAATATCCTTGCTTACTACTTCACATATACCCTTCAATTGATTAAGTGCATCGTCATTCAGTGCTGTCACACGCATCTCATCAGTCATTGGTTTGCGTTTCTTGTCACGACTAAATGGAGCATAGGGCTGGATAAGTATAGAGTTCTCAACATTATGTTCATGGCGAATATTTCCATGAAGGTCATCAACTATTATTGTGTTAAACTTATTAAAGTCAGAAAACTCAGACCAAACATTGTTCAAGTTCTTTGGATAATCCTCGTCATCTATGTCTTCAACGCCCCATTTAAATAAAAAGAAGTCTTCACCAAGACCACAACTATCACTTATTATACCTGCAATACCTTCAGAATACTCTCGTTCGGAATACGTCCATAATCCAACCGCATACTTATCTTGGTTAGCATTAAAAAAACGAAACAATTCACACAAATAAGGACGCAAAAAGACAGCATGGTCACCATCATTCACATAATTAAATTGTGATTTATCTTGTTCACTTAATTGCTTCCAGTTTGTATTATCCATCTTGTTCTTAGGTAAAAAATGAATAAGTGTTTCATCTATATCAAATATAACCAACAATCGTTTCTTTTCAGACATTGTTTACTAATATAATAATAATATATTTTAATTTAGCTACAACCTTGTAAAAGAGATAAGGAGACACATGTGTATATCATGTGACATAGACCCTAAATCACACTCTTTCTTTAAAATCGCTACAGAGGGAACCGTGCAGATATTCTACTCATGTCCAGCAGAAGCTACAAAATACTTTGACAAGGAAAGTGTTGAATTACATTGTAGAGAGAAACTACAAGAAAAAGGCGGAGAAAATAAATGGATTTTTATCTTTGATGGAACAGGTTACACTCTTCGTCATGCGTTGGCTATAGGCGTGTCATTAAGCTTCTTACGCGTCATTAAAGAATATTCAGACACTCTTATAGAAATACGCATTCTCAATACTTCTTCTTATGTATCCACCATGCTCACTATCATGAAACCTTTTATTCCACATAACATTTATTCAAAAATTAACTGGGATACATTCAAGTAATTATTTCTACGCATACTATATACATAAAATGGCAATAAATACAACCGATATACCTCCATTAGACGAACTTGTTGCCGAACAAAAGAAAAATCCAACGATTGTAAACCATTCCAGCAAGTTTGTCGTGGTTACTTACTGGTGGGGAAGGGGAAATGATAACCAAAATATTGCTCGTCCATGTGTTTCATTCTATGAAAACTTTGCAACACAAATCAGCAAATACACACGAAAATACTTGAACTTTATGTATCATAGCAAAGAATCGCGAGAAATAGTAAACATGTCAAACCCCGAAACCCCTCTATTAATCACGCAAAATATGCCAGCACATGTCAGCTCTCTGAAATCGTTCGTGAGTATGGTCAAATATTTCGCCAAAGTGTATATCGATGGATTATACATTGACATTAATCTACTTGACAATAAAGATACTAAACGGTTTGATAAGGCAAAGAAAATTATAGAACAGATGAAGAGAGAAAACACATGCCCTGCAGATTTTAATCTTCTTACAAAGGCTAAGAATGAGTTCCAGTTTCAAATAAAAGTCAATAAAATATTTACAAAAGTCGCACGTCTTATCTTAGAGATTAATGCAAACACTTTTACTCAAATTATACGAACAAGGGGAACACTTGATATTATCGCCAAAAATTATAAAGAAGGTAATACTGAACAAATTAAACAAGACGCACTCAAACTTATTAAAACTATGGGAGAACGAGGAGGACAATACGTAAAAAAATCAAAAGATAACTTGAAAAGAAAACATACTATTGAAGCTTTCGGAGAAGTATTTGAAAACTACAATATAATTGACCTTCTTAATCATTATCTTAGACATCGTTCGTCAATGAAGTTTCAAGATATGATTACCAGATGGGAACAAGCTTGTGCACGCGCAAATTGTAACTACCTTGCCGTCGAATATGACTACTTCTCGCGAAACAAACTATACCAACTTGCCATCAATGCAAAACCATTGTTCATTAAACATGCATTAGAACTGTGCCAAGGACGAGCAGTTGTATATATTGACGGTGATATGTTCATCAGAAAATATCCTAACATTTTTGATATGCCAAATATTGACTTTATGTCTCGTGGATGGAATATTGACCCCCGTTCTAGTTATAACATTGGAACCAGTATCATGTTTAATCCATATAAGTTTGAGACTTCAGGAGGAATTATGTATTTCTCGAACTCAAGCGAATCCATTAAACTTATGGACATGTGGATTGATGAATCAGCAAAACCATCTAACAGTGGAAAAGCCGACGATCGTATTCTATCTATTGTTTTCAACGCTAAAAAATTATTACTCAATATGACGACCATACAATTACCTATTGAATACCTGTGGCTAACACTTGATTATGATGACAGAATGCTTGAACACATATACGATTGGGACAAAAATGAAATGGACGCAACCATCTTTATTGATCACCCAGAATGCCTCACCAGCGAAGAAACTGCAGAAGGTGCTGGAGCTTCCAGTGATAGAAGTCCAAAATTACACAAGTTTCTTGACGCCGAAGAAGAAGATATACCTGTCACAGAAGCATTTCACGAATACTTCATGTTCCCTAGTCAAAAAATGGCTGATCAGTTTAAACCATATCACGCATACATGAGCGAAACTAAATATATTGATGACGGTAATCCCATTTTATATGAGAGAAAACTTGTTGACAGACAAAATCCAGAAAATAATGAGTATCCTATGTATATCACTTCTTATGATAAACAATATGGAAAACAACAAAAGATTGTTGATAATAATATGAAAATAGTTCAAGACGAACTCAATGATACTTATTGGTCAAGAGAGAAAGGACTGCAAATCATAAATACTAATTTTAAGGATGACAAAACTATATTGTTATGTGAAGGACGTGTTCCAGGAGAAGAATACACTATACCTATGATCATTGCACTTCTCAATAGAGGATACAGTGTTATATACCTACCATCTAGTTGTAAAGACAGTTGTTACCTATCACTTGTAAATGATAAACGTTCAAACTTAGAACTTATCTTCATGCCAGAGCTTTCAAAATCTGAAAGTATTCTCAAACCAGTTGTTGACATGACACAACCTATCTACTTTAAACAACAATCCAACCTATCACTCTTGACAAAAGCGCTCGCAATGTATCCTTCACTTGAAGAGTTCGCACATTCATTTGCATTAGGAAATTATCAGGTCATGTCTAGAATTAGAATTGGTTATGTTTTCAAAAAATCGGGACAGCCCGATGCCAATATTCTTTCTTTTTGTAACTCAAAACCAAACTCTCTAGTTGTGAACGTGAATCCAAAAACAAATCCACTCGTCATCAATGGAGGTTATAGACAATACGGAGCAGGAATGTCACAGAAAGACATTGATGAATATATATCTGGACAACAAATCATGTATGGTGCAGGACTTAAACATTATAAATCAGGCGGTGTAAAAATAAAACATCGCACCAGAAAAAATAAACCACACAAATGGTCAGCAAAATACAAACGTTCTATCGACTGTAAAAATCCAAAAGGATTTTCGCAAAAACAATATTGTAAATACGGAAGAAATAAAACAAAACGTTCACGTCGAAAACATTAATTACATCATAATAACATATGTATTTTATTATGATATTCAGCTAGTAAATAGTATAAATCCTTTTTCATAAATATCCTGTTTTGGCTTCTTATCCTTATTATCAGGTAATTGTTCTTTTTCATTTTCATCTTTTACACACACGGGTGCATATGTTTTTTCCTTTCCCTTTGGAATAACAGCCTGCTTACTCGAAGCAATACCCATTACAATAATATACAATAAGTTTTTAATTTGTATGTAACACATCTTTTATTTATATTCATCATTCCAGGTCTTTGCTCCCGAATAAACGCCCATTATAAACTCATTATCTGTGCTATCTCCACATGTTGCATGTTCAAAATCAATTAACCACAGTTTGTTAGGAACATTATTATCTAAAACAAAATTATATCCTGTAAAATCAGGGTATTCTATTCCTGTGTCAACTAATTTCATCATTATTTCACGTATTTGTTCATACACATCATCTGGAATATCTTCTATATTATCCCCATACATATCCGATACCGACATACCATCTATCTTTGCCATTACAAACTGACGGGTTGTCTTATTATACATCACTGGACGAGGAATATTTATTCCTTCTATCTTTAACCCATAAATGTATTTATGCATAAAGGTTTCATGTTTATCTACATTCTCTTTCACAAAATAAGCGTCGGGGCGCGAGGTATACCTTTCCATATTGGAAGTTCTTTATTGATAATTACTGTATAGCCGTTATGTCTTCAATTTATTATATATCCGTTAGCTTTCAACCTTTTCAGTCTTTACTTTCAATATTTGTTGACTAGGGTCGGGTTTCACAATGTTTTTTGTCTGCACATCGTCTACCCATTCTATACCCTTCACTTCAAACATACCCCCTGTCTTTCCTTTCGGGTAAAAAATATTCTCTTCTCCGACCACGGTAATAAGTATTTCTTTAAACTTACCAACACCCATGTCCTGAGATATTTGCGGTTGTTCGCGTTTAAACATATTCCATATTACCGTTGAACGAATACAGCCTTCAGTATTTTTTTTCATTTTCTCTGTGAACCAACCAGAAACACTTCCGTGATGTTTTACGTTCACATCATTACTCTCATTGTTCATTAGGTTGACAATGTCTTTCTCTAATAAGTCATAGAGAGAACGGGTGCTCACTATAACCGCTTTCAATTCTCGCATACGCTTACGCATTTCGCCAACACGTTCCGCTACTTTAAAGTAACTATTCTTTATTTCAACTAATTCATCTGAACCTGTACTACGCGATGATATTCTCTTGTCATAATCCTGACACAAATAAAACACACTTTTCAATACCGCTTCGCGATTTTCCATCAACATCAAACGATTTATATGAACAACACATTGCTCATCTGTTATCCATTCAAACATAAATGTTGCCTTGTCACGTTTATCTATATCTGAATAGAGAGAAACTAACCATGCGAAACGTATATTCGTATTACGACGAAGATCCGACTTAATCTTATCAATCTGGGGATTGTCTACGTTTCTTTTATAATACTTAGAGTCAACCATGATTGTCATTCCCCTCAAAGAGAGAAGAAAATCGCCCTTGTGTGGCTGATTATGCACGTCTTCTATATCAAATCCGTCAAAATCGCAAAAAGTCGCTTTTGCCACGTCGTAAAAACACTGTTCGCCAATTGCACCAATTTCACTAGACGTCTTTGTAGCGGTTTTTGCATTCACACTTTCCAAAACTTGGCTATTACGTTCCAATGCACTATTCATTTTCTCGCCAATTATCGCCACTTCTCGCTGAACTTTGACGTCAAAGTTAGCCATCTGCATACGCATCTTTTCTTTTAACTCAAACAATTCATTGTCACGTAAACGGATTATTTCCGCAAGCCGTAGTGCCTCTTGTGACTTTTCCGTTGTTAGTCTATCTAACACCTCTATCTTATGACGAACTACGCGCCCTATCTCATCTTCCAACCGTTCATCATACATCTTCTTCTCGCGTTCATGTAACTCGCGTTCTATCATAACTTCCTGTTCTAGTCGTTTCTTCTCCTCAGAGAGAAGAGAGAAACGGTCAAAAAATTGACCCTCTATCTCTTTGTACACCTCGGCATTATTTACTTCGGCCATTCGAGACTTACATTCTTGAAGACAAACTGTTCCACTCTTTATAGCTATCAACCGTTCTTCTTGCGTAAGAAAACAGAGAGATGAATAATCTACATCATTCACATCTATTTCTATCTTTTTTGTTGTCATTATCTATATTTTACATATCAGTTCCTTTAAATCCTCTTTCTTATTTCTTATCATGATTTATACTGGTCGCACTTTACGTGACGAAGATGTCCGACAAACTAATGGAGATAATATCATAATTCCAATAATTCCAATCATACACAATAACGCAATAGCTTCACCACCCATAGTAATCTCTTTTCTGTTCTCAATATTATTTTGCCATTATACCATTCAATTTGACAAGAATAAAATATATCCACCGTATAATAAATATAGTATGTTATAATTATTTGAGCTTGTAAACAGCTTTCACCATTGAAGATAAATGTATGAGAAAATTTATCACTATATACACATTTAATAAAATTGCGAAGTTGAAAAAGAACTGTTTTGACACACGTACTTGTATTAATTCAGATATTGTTTTATAATTCGTTGAAGATAACGAAGATACTAATAACATCATAATTGTAGCAGCAAAAAGAACAGAGTTTTCAATATATAAACTTCGGTTCACTTTTTTTAATTTTGTGTTAATATAAATAGATACAGAACTCATAAAAGCAACCGACATTAACGAACGTAATATCCCTTCCAATTTTTCTATTTCTAATTCATAAGTGTTGGCAGTTTCTTCTATATTCGTAAATAATATTACATATATGAACATAGATATCATAAAAAGTATTGACTTATGAACATTATAGACATCTGAGTTTCTTCCTGATAAATACATGATAAATCCAATCAAACCTATTATAACTTGAACAAAAATTATGTTATATTTAGGAATAGAAGCATTATATAATTTTGTTTCTTCTGATGATGCAAGATTCTTAACTGTATACCCAATTCCCATTATTACTTCTACTCCATCATTAGATACCGCTGTTCCGTACGTTGATCGTTTCTCTACAGCATTACCTGTTAGAGGATCCACCCAATAATACTTTATAAATGGATATGAAGTATCTTTTGGTTGGGCATCATTAAACATATTTGCAATCAAATTATAATTCACTCTGTATTTGTTAAACATCATAGTCTGTTCTGAGCTTCTTACAATATCACTGAATTCTAACCCTTCATATTCGTCTGAAGCAATTGAAAGACATAAATAGGTTTTTTCATTGGTATTTACCAGAACTTTGCGATAAATAAACATGTAATAACTCATATGATCAACATCAAATACTTTATCATTTCGCTGAAGTTCAGACCATTCCTCAATAGTCATACCTTTCTGATGTAATAATTTTATCGCATTATCAATTCTTTCGCTAAATATTCCTTGTAATCTATGCTGATTTGTTGTATTAAACTCAACTTCCCTTGATACTTTTGTAGGCGTATGTTTTAACTTATATTTATGATATTTTGTATAAGCATATTCTATAATAATCAGTAAAACAAAAACAAATATTACCAATTTCCCCCCACCTTTTAGAAGATTACTAAGTATTCTAGTTGTCGCCATTATTATATGATTAGAATTAAATACATTTTAAACTCCCGATGGTCAACAATAAATTGAAAGCACCCTCTCACAGGAAAGCATAGGCAACTACTATGCAAACAACTTATTAAAGGTAAAGTAAACAATCATGAGTCAGTCGCCCAATTACGTTCCCGACTATTTCCAACACGGTATGGATATAGATACAAGTGACACAAGTGACACAGAAAATATAAACAGAAACTTAACATGCGATATGATAGAGGAAAACGTTAAACAAGAAGAAGTTGGGTTTGTTATTGACCGAACACCATCCCCGCCCAATGAGAATGAGGAATACGAAGAAAACAGCGAGTACGACAGCGATGCTACTGAAGACGATGGTTTAGACGAGGATTATGACGCGGTTCGTATTCTACTCGATAATATGAGAGATAATGAACAAGATGATAATCATGGAATTGTTGGATTGGTCGAAGAACACGCAGAAGATGATGAAGATGATGAAGATGATGAAGGATATATCGGACTTGCATGCATTGGACCAATAATTGCGGGTAAAGCCATGCAATATTATCGCATAGGTGATTCCGAACAAGCTCTCAAGAAATACCTAGTTGCGATTTCACTAACCCCGTATATGAACTACTATAACGACATAGGCACCATATATGAAAGCATGGGTGATATTGAAAAAGCAAAACACTACTACTTGCTTGGTATTGATTATACAGATTGCATCCTCGCAATGTATAATATTGCAGACTTATTCAGAAGAGATATGAATAATATTGATAAAACCAAGGCCGAATATTCTACAAAAATGATGTTAAAGTATTATGAAATGGCAGCAAATAAGGGAGACAATGAAGCCCTTGAGATGGTGTGTGCTCTTGCATACGGAAAAGATCCAGTAAGGTTCTCGATTGCATTCAAGCAAATCATGGAACACCAAGATGACCACTTCCCTTGGGATGGCGAACATGGAGATGGATATGATGATGATGAAGAAGAGAAAGCTATCTATTATCACTTCTTGAAAAGCACTAACAACATTGAAATACTTCAAATGTTGCAAAAAACTGATACAGACAACATGAACGAAGCCGAAAAGAAACATATCAATGACTGCATTGGATTATTAAACAAAGAAACATCTGTAATGACATACAACAACAAAGTATCACTATTCAAGACTCTTAATCATGTAGTTGAATGTGGCATTTGCTACGACGAAAAGTTAAACATTAATCTACACTGTGGACATTGTGTTTGCACCGACTGTTATGTTCGCCTCTATACAAAACAGTGTCCATTCTGCAGAATAGATGCACAATTTGGCATATTCGATTAATACACTACAAAACAAATAAAAATAAGAATGACATCCGTCATTTTTATTTTTACATCTTACAAATTACTTGTCGTTGCGGGTGCTGTAAACAATCTTAAATCTATCTGTCTTTGGAATTGTCACTTCAGGCACTACCTTACGAATAATCTTATTCTGTAACTGCTCATCCTCTTCATCTGTTGCGCCACCCATTGTGTTACCAATAATATTCATGTATCGCATATGTGTGCTTGTCCTTGGATTAGAGAATGTAGGATTAACACGTTGCCAATCTGGTATTTTTTTGACGTTTTTATGACGAACATATCGTATCACCTTCTTCATCTTTTCATTCTTTTCTGTATCCTTTTCCCATATATCATTATCTTTTATATAAATAGATTCACGTTTAATATCGCTACAATGAATTGGACGCTTATCAACATCCAAACGTTGTAAACCATTCAACAAAATACGCGTAATACCTTCAACAAACCCAAAATTACCCATATTTTCTAAGTCTGTTGTATTCACTGGAAGACTATCTATAAAATCACTTATGTTCATTGCATCTTTGCATTCATTATTTAAAAAAACATTCAAATTAAACTTATTGTTTACTGTGTTATTTGTAGTAATATTTGTTACATTATTTGTCTTTTCGGCTAACTCTATAATTTGTTTTCCTTGTTCGGCAAGTATGTGCTTTAATTCCACATTTTGTTTTGACTGTTCATTAATAAGACTTGCTAACATACTATTCAACTCGTTTGTGTTCGTTTCTTTATTATCATTTATCACTCCATTTGAGATGTCAGAGCTAAAAGAAGACTGTTCTTTATCCTTCTCATTAATAGACATGTATGTTATCTCTTCTTCTGTATTATCTTTTTCAGACTCAATATATATATCACACTTTTTACGGTGCTTACATAGAGAAGATAAATGCTTGTATTTTTTACCACATATACAAAAGTGCTCATTTGTATCATTTTCGGACTGTTGTTCTAATTTATTAACAGTTGTTGATAATGGTTTATCTTCAACCTTGGGAAGCGCATTAAAATTATCTCCTATGGCGTTTATAGGCATATTATTAGTAGTATTAATAGTAGGTTTGTGATTATCATGAAACACAGTCTGTCTAGATGATGTATGATTTATTTTCATGATACCCATCTGTTCAACCATCTCTACGTTCTTCTTATGCTTTAATGTCTGCATGTGTTTTTGCATATCATTACGACGCGCACACTTATATTTACACCATGTACATGAGAACCCATAAAATGAATATTCTTTATTCGACATTAGAAAAACAATTAATAGTAATACGATTATCCCTGTAAGTTTAAGTTATTATATACGCATATTTTCTTTCTATACTATATTATCTTAAATTATAACTTTCAAAAACCATCATCCTACAAAATATAGAAAATATTATCGTAAGAACGTTGTATATATATTTCATTATATTTACATCATATAACATATAAATATAATGTATCGACAACATAAAATATTTCTCAGTGTTGCGACTTTTGTTAGCCAAAGTCGCAGAAACTCGCAATGCTGTAAAACTATAAAATATTTGACAAATATTTCACACATGAATGATAATATATTTGATATTTGAAATTACATAATTGTCAAATGCGAGTTTTGTTAGCCATTCATTAGCCACCCATTAGCCATTTTTCAGCGGCCCAAAATTCGAGAAATTCGAGAAATTACAAAAATTTTATTTTATGGTAACAAAAATGTTCGGTGATGAAAAGTTTGTTACCATAATTTTTTTTTTTTTTTGGTTTTTAAAAGTTCTTCTCAAATAAAATTGGACATTTTTGGACATTTAAAAATGTCCAATTTTCAAAAAAACGAATTTTTACGTGCACGTTTTTGAAAAAGCTTTATATTGTTTTTTAATATAATATATTTTATGTTTAAAGATCTATTCAAATACTCTATATCATTTTAATATAATAGTTATTTTCATACTTAAAGAAACTAAGAATAGAAACTTCAATCAAATCCTCGCCAAAATTAATTACTATTTTGTGTACTCACTATATATACAATATACTTATTCATTATTTATCATGTCTGATATGTCTATGCTTCATAAACCTACCGTTCGGGTTGTTATTAATGTTACTGGAAGTCCACATGCATACAAAGAAAAACACAATGATGGTTCAGTTACATACGTAGGCCTATTCTACGATATATATCAAAAAATGAAAAAATCACTGGAAGACAAATACAACTTTGTAGAAACATACGATGAAGACTTTAGTATCACAAACTCACTTAACGATATTCGTGACGGAAAGTACGACTTAGGTATAAGTAATTATTCTACTACTTCAAAACGTCTACAAGATGTAGACTTCACCATGAATATTATTATGGAACGTGATGTTATCGTATACAAGCAAAAAGATGGTGCCAACCTAAGAACAATAGTAAATCTTATTATAGAAGTTTTACTCATACCCGTTGCCATCCTTATCTGCCTCGGTATTGTCATCGGATGGCTTATTTACAGATTTCAAACAGGACGTAACCCTGAACTACCAAAAAAACTCAGACTTCAACGTTCTATTATTGCTACCGTATCGGTATTCTTAGCAGAAGCCGGAATGATTGCAGAAGAAAGTCCACTTAACTTCACATCTATATTTTTCACCATGCTTATCATGACAATTGCACTTGTATTCAACACATATATTACTGCAAATCTCACAAATCGTGTTATTGAGATTAATGCTAGCACAAAATACACACGAGAGACTGTTGCAGATATGCATATTCTTGCATTAAAAGACCAATCTATTGTTGATAAGTTCAAACAATATGGAACACAAGTCACAGAAATGTCTACCAATATCAAAAAAATGGTACAAAAGTATCTTAACAATACTGAAAAATATGACGGTGTTGCATTAGAAACATCTGCTGCTATAGTCGTCGCCAAAAAATATAACTTAAAAACCACGTCGGCTAACTTTGGTTTCGGAAACGCCGTATTTGCAGTCAACAAAAACAGAAACGATCTTCTTGCAGACTTAAACAAAGAAATAAAAAAATTGCACGACTCAATGGATACTGAGCGTATATGTAAAAAATATATGGCTGATAGCTATGCATACCTGTGTGTTTTATAATCATTATCATTTCTATTTGAAATATAGACAAATAGAAATGACTATTTATACACCTGTCGACCCAAACCCGCCATCTCCTCTTTCTGTTGAAAGTCCCAACTCGTCTTCACTAGACAAAAGCTTTACATGAATTGGAACCATTCCAGGAGCAACAATCTGAACAAGACGATCACCAACTGCTACCATATAATCCCGATAAAAACAATCAAACGCACACATAAGTTCTCCTCTATAACCACTATCAATCACTCCTGCACTATTCGACAATCTCAATGATGTTTTTGAAATACTAGAACGAGGAAATAACATATAACCAGTGTTTTGACAGGTTCCATCACGCATCACAAGCTGTGCACAACATTTAATGCCCAAATTAAGACGTCTTGGTTTGCCCACTATAAAATGTTCTATAGAAGGACTAAATAGGTCAAAACCTGCGTCTGGATAACCATTCGTTGTTACTTTGTCATTGTGATCATTTATTGAGTGCGTATACCTATCATGCAACTCTTTATCATCTTTGTCCATAATATAAATACCTAAGTTCATATGACATACATCAAACGGAAGTGCCATTGAAAAAGAACTCATTGTCTTTAATATACTACTATTACGATATATCTTCTAAATAGTATTGTTTGTATATTTTAACAGAAGATGTCTTCCCTGACAAAAATAGATAACCTAATACCAGGTAAAAGATACTTTGTTGATGTATGGTGGAACATACACAACACAATCAGAGAAAGAGAACCCTACCAGTTTATAGGTATATTTAGACGTATTGTTTATATACCTGCAAAAAGACACGTTAATCTACATGGATTTGTCTATATTCAACAACCTGCAAGAACTGAAGTAGTATTTACTATTTTGGACCACTTAGGAAAGGAAAAAAAACAAGAAACTCATGTAAGTTCAATGAACTCATTCTATTCCAGTTATCGTCCCAAAAGTCTTGAGTTATGTAGACGAAAAGCCATCATGCGTTTACGTCTACCATATGATCTAAAATGGTACCTACGAAAGTTTGTTGACCCACCAACCTACTTTCATCCTATCTCTAAAAAAAGACATAAGTTAAAACAAAAGAATACAAATTGAACCATTATGCTGTATAACAATTTAATGACATAAAATAGTTTACATCATCATGCAGTCAGTTGAAATGTCAAGAATAGTAAAAACCATGAAAAAAACTCATACAGGTACCTACGAATTAGAACAAAAATATGACAAAAATGAAGTACTACAATTGTTCTATTCCTTGACGAATCGTATTGAAGAACTTGAGAGAACTGTTCGCGAACTTAAGACACAACCACGTGTCACTGTTAAATCTAATACAAAAACTATACCCAAAAAAGAAATACTTGACAAATTAAATAATCATGACCATGGCACTACTCCTTTTAAATCATTTGATGATTTTGAATATATTGTTATGAACCATATTACTATTGATGATAATCTACTATTAAATAAGGGCATCTCACTTGATGAACTTATTTTAGAATATTTTAAGGAAACTCTCGTATATATTGAAAATCAATATCGTATGATGTTGCATAATGACGAAACAGATGCAAACGCTGTATTTCCCATTGTTTATTTCCCTGAAAACCACAAACACACGATGTTTGTCTATTCTTTAGAAAAAAAAGAGATATCTGGTTCGTCGATGTGGCCACAATGGTCTGTATTTACAAATGAACATTTGCAACGATTAACACAAAAAATACACGTAAAACTTATTAGTCAATGCAATCAATGGAGAATAGACAACCTTGATGGAGATAAAAATAAAATTAAGAGAACCGATACACTTACTTACCAGTATTCTGATATGATATCTAGAATATGTAATGTACAACCTACTACTAATCGAGCGTTAATGAATAGAATAAAAAAGGGAACTTTAGATATTATTCAAAATAACACGGATATTATACTTTAAAATACTGTTTAGCTATTTGTCCATTTTGTTTTATTGGTAATTGCTTTATATAAAATATTTTTAGTAAAAAAAAATATTTGTTAATAGTATAATCATGCCTAAGTCTACTTACTTTACTGACTTAGATCTTTCTAATGCCACAATTCCCAAAAGTAACACATTAGTGGGTGATGCCTGCGGTAACGATGCTAGTTTCGGTGTTCGCCTTACCACCGGTCAAGACGACAAGTTAATTGTTGATATTTCTGGTGCTGATGTTACTGCCGGAAACACCTTCCGTGTTAGTTTCAATACTATTGATGAGGGAACTCTTATTAATAATACGTTTGATACCACCGCTCCTTTCGAATACGATGATTGCTCCCAAATCTCTGGCAATCTTAAGGTTACATCTAAGTTTGAGGGTGAACCTATTGATGAGATGAACAACGATAGTTTCAAGTTCCGCACTCTTGGTTCTAGTGCTATTCGTCTTACTTACAAGAAGGCTGGTTACGTTCAGAACGGACAGAAGGTTGCTGTTTATGTCAGATCGTCAAACGGCGATGCTGCTTACACCTTTGACATCGAGGATGCTTCAAACCTTAAGTTCAACCGTAACGCTAGTACCCCTGCTTTTGCTCTTGTCAACGGCGGACCTAGCCAGATCCCCGACTATACTGCTGATATTGTCAGAGATGGTACCAGCAACGACGGAAAGCTTTCTATCACAACCGACAGTCCTCTTTTCGCCAATAACAATGAGGGTGTTAAGTTGAGTAGTGTCAAGTTTTTACTTTCTAAAATTGTTCAGGGTTCTATGGCTAATCAGACCGCATTAGAGCTTACCAGTGAGGTTATTCCTACCGCTGCGGGTAAATATGTATATCAGTTTTCTGGAACTATTTCTGATGCTCTCACCAATGCTTACTTGTTGCAGACTACTCAGATACAAGACGAGTTTGGCGTGGTTGCTTACGTTAAAAAGTTGCCTACTAACCTTAGCACTGAACCTCTTGTTATCCAGAACAAGGCCAGACAAATCTCTACCGGCAGTATCAATGTAGACAGTGATTCCTCTGAAGGTAAGAAGGCTGTTATCAGCTTCAAGGGTAACGGTGCCCCCGAGGGTTTCGCTACCATTAGCAAGTACTCTGTTTACTACTTGACTGTTGAACAGGCATTCGCTAACAAAACCCGCAAAGGCGGGGATGGTGGTGATAAAGACGTTTCTATGATCAAGTTTGAGCAAGTTAAGGCCCTTAACCAAGTGCAAGAGATTTCTGGTGATGATCTTGATAAGTCCAAATATGATGCTCTCCAAGAGGTTACTCTTTCTAATATTGCCAACTCTGAGGATATGGCCAGCGAATATGCAGTCTTTATCACTGCTAGCACTTCTTCTTCTACTGGTGTCGTTCTTGAGGGTATTGCTCCTGATGCTATCGCCATAACTGATCTCAGTAACGCCACCGCCGCGTTAATCACCGACAAGAGTTACAAACGTTTCTACGTTTCTGGTGCTCCTAAAGCCCCTACTCACGTTAAGATGCTTGTCGGTAAGGACATTGCCACAAACGCCACTGATGCCCAGATGAGCGGAAAGGTTGCAATTGAGCATAGCGATTTTCAGACTGATATGCAAGGTGACAACTACGATAAGCTTAAATATGTTATTGTTTCAAAGGAAGATTACGATGCCAATACCCCTTCTTTTGCAGATGCCTCTCTAACTGGCAACTTCAACCAAAATGGTGATATATGTAATAACGTTGTTTCCAATCTTGGTGCTGCCAATGTCACTTATAAACTTGATGCATCAAACATCTACGTAGCTGATAACACAAGCATTAAAGATGGAACGGACTATAAGTTGCAATATGCTTACAATAACAATAATGGTGTTGGCACCAAATCCGCTTGGTATGATTTCAAACCTCAGACCATGCCTGATGTTACGACCAAGCTTTTCGCCGCTGATCCTTCTGGTCAGACGGCAGTAGGCGGAGGAGTAAACGTCGAATTCGGTCGGGACAACCTTGAACTTGCTCAATCCGAGATTACTACTGATTTAAGCGCCGCTCAACACGGACTTGAGATCGGCTCTGGAAGTATCAAGTTCGGTTGGAACTTCAAAACACAACACCAGATTAACAACAACTTAGATGCTTCTGCCACCTTGACTGGTGGAGTTGCCATCACTGGCGTTCGTCATTCTCTCAGATTGAACTCCATCGCGCCTGAGGCTGCCCGTATTTATGGAACCAACTTGGTCCAGGTTGACAATTCTTTCTCTCAGGTTCCTGCATTATCTACTAATTTGAATAGTCTTACCATCACTACTGGTAAAGATATCTGTAATAATGTTGTCGGTCTCCAGAACGGCAGACGTTATGATATTTCCTTATCTCTTGTCAATGCCAATGGATTTGATGACACTAAGAACGCAACTGTTATAGGTTTCGCTCCTATGGGTCCTCTCAATGCACCTACTGGATTAGTCCCCGGAGAAGCTAGCGTTACTAGTAGTATAGTATCATTTGATATGTGCTTCAACGATATCTCTGGTGTTGCTAACCACGGAGGCCATCTCATTACTCATTATGATGTCAAGGTTGAACAGTATGTCCGTGGAGACACCATAACTCTTCAACCCTTTGACTCTTCTTTGGTTGCTATCGCTGATGCTCCATTTGTAACTGGTTCTAGCACTATTAGAAAGTTGAATGTCGTTACCAACCTATCTGATGGTTCCGCTGGTGTTCCTGGTTATCCCATGAAGGTTTTCCTCAGAGCAGTTGCGAAGGCCGACACCACTGGTTCAGCTGATGAACAAAGTAACTTGTTATACAATAAAAATCGTGCTGACGCAAAGGGTGCTGTTGCTTCGCTTGACATGAATGGACCTAAAATGACTGGAAATAAGAATGACGAAGTTAACTCTCTTACCGCCACCGCGCTTGACAAAAGCATTAAAATTAACTTTTCCAAGCCACAAGCTGCTCAAATGAGTGGTCTTGGTTTAACTAACCCCGTTGTTAGCTCTTACAAGGCATATCTTTATGACATGTCTCTCGCTACTATTGCTACCACTCAACAAGCTAGTTCTCGTCAAGAGAAAACTCTTGATGCTGACAATGATTTTATTCCTGGTCTAGGTGGTTATCAACATACATTCAATAATCTTAAGAATGGTGGTGCTTACCTTGTTTCTGTCCAGACTACTTGGAGATATGGCGCACCAGGAAATCAATTAACCCACGTTACACAGGGTGTCTACGATACTAGTCCATTCAACCATACCGCCGACGTCGATCCTAGTCTTATTGTAGGAACAAGTAGATACACTTGGGGCGTCGCCTCGACTGACGCTTCAGGCTTCTTTTTGCGAAATCCTGCCAGTGGTTATCTTGTTCCTTCCGGTCCACCTTCTATTGCTGTCGATGCAACTGATGCAAGCAAGAACTATCTTTCATTTGATGATAATGGTAAGGCAATCTCTAATGCTATGATGTTCCAGGTTTCCCCTACTGAGTATACTAGTGGTACTGATATTTTCAGTCAGGATATCTCTGGTGCTGCCTCTGTTAAAACCGACGTAATTGGAGCAGATGGACATGAAACTCTTAGACAGAAGTATACTGTTCAAGCTGCTTCTCTAGGAGATAATTGGTTGACTGAGAAGAACATTGTTATTGTTACTAACGATAATGGTGGTGATAACTTGATTTACCCCCCCGCCGCCTCTTCGTAAGCTCAGTAGCCATAAATATTTAAAAATAACTAATTAAGTTTTACATTAATTAAAAAATATGTAAACAAATACTATGAAAATAAAGATACTGATATATTTTTATATCAATATCTTTAGAGTTTATTTGAAATAGATATAGATGTAAATATGATGTGTGACTATACATTTTTAAATGTTTGAAAGGTGTAAATTATTTTCCCCAAGAAGGTTTCCATGGAACAATTGGTGCAGGTGCATTATTGATAACAATATCATGAATAATTATCTCTTTTTCTAGTTCTTTTTCATGGATTTGACTACTCTTTTCAACAATAATTTCTTTATCTTTCCTTTCCCAGCTAGGAACAAATTTTTTCTTAGGTTGAGGTTCAGGTTGAGGTTCAGGTTGAGGTTCAGGTTGAGGTTCAGGTTGAGGTTCAGGTTGAGGTTCAGGTTCAGGGTCAGGTTGAAGTTCAGGTTGAAGTTCAGGTTCAGGAATTGTATTAATGACATATGTTTGATTTCCAGCGGTTAAAATAGGCATCTTCTCCAACGTCATATTATTGTTTTTAATTGGGGAAAAAGGGAACACAACTTGTTGATAGGTGGTCGGTTTATTATATTCTTCAACAAGAATATTTGCTATTCTCTGTTTTGAGCTAGAAACAGATTTAGGTTTATGTGTTTGGAAAACAAGTTGCATAGTTACACGTCTATTAGAACGCATAGCGAAACTTTCATTTTGGAGTGTTGCATGTTCATTCTGACCAATTGAACTACGTGGTTGGTACTGCAATGACCGACGTACAGGTCGTCTACGAGTAGGTATAGTAAATAGCATTATGCTAAATATATATTATGTATATAAATTAGTTTTTTGTATACATAATAATGTTAAATTGCAGATAATAGATTATATTGTTTTTAATATACTGGATAGAACGCTGAAAGAAAAGTATGCAATGATTATTCCAATAACAAGTCCTGTGATAACTTGGTCAATATAATGACGTCGTGCAATTACACGTTGTGCACATGTAATAAATGTCATTACAATATAGAATAATGTTACATGCATACTTTTTGTAGTTAACCAAATGAACATAGTATTAAAAGCAGATGTCTGTGCATGCCCCGATGGCATACCATATCTATGTGCATCTGTGGTTTTTTCTAGAAAGGAGTCTGGATAAATAGTGTGGTTTGGATTTTTTGATGTGTCCAAAGTTGCACTAATATAACTATTACTTTTTGTTTTGTCAGGACGTCTTTGTCTAATGATAAGTTTAATAAGCGGATTTATAAATGTATCAATTATAATACCCGCTAAGTAGATATATATTGTTACAGATTTATGATTTAATATGAAAAGTGTTAATATAAAGGTAATAAATGGTCCAAAGCGACCTAATCTATATAAAAACTTTCCTAATATACTCATAATTCTTATAGATACATGATATTTTAAAATATGTTTTGTGTTTTGTATTTATGTAATCAATATAAGTGTCATTTGAAATCTATATTGATTATAAGTTTGACCGTGATTTTATACTAGGTTGTATAATGTTTCGTTGTTCATTATAATGGTCAATAAAATCAGACATATAGTTAAACATGTTTATATTTCCATTTGTGCTTCGTGTAAACGCATATTTACTTGATACAATAGGTAATGTAGATGTAAACTGATGTCTTCCATTATTAGTGATATTATGTTGAATATCGACAATATCGTAGTCAGTATGTTGTTTTTTGTATACGGAACGGTTATTTGTTCTCGATATAATATCCCAACTTTCTCCTGTCATTAATGCATCAATATCAAGTAATGGGTCTGCTGTATCTTCTGATAGTTCACGGTTGGATATATAAGTAAGAGGAGGTGCAGTAAACATATTTCTATCTTTATGGTCTAACTATTTGTGTATATGGTTTTACGGTTTGAAGCTTTCCGCTGTATATTCTATATAATAGGAATGCTCTATATCATTTCTATTATATTGTGAAGGTATGTAATAGTGAAATCATGTTAGTACATTGTAATTACCAGCCAGTGGTTTTATAGTATTCAGAATGTTTTAGATCTCGTTCTATCTGTTGATTTAAAGTTCCTACTCTTCCAAAGAAGAATTGTAATAAGTTACTTTCTTTCACTACCTCACCGCTAAATACAACCCATTGCACTTCTACCAATGTAAATACAGCAAACCCAAAAAGAAGCATTTTGAAGTGTTTATCTATACAAAACGTTTTGTTGAATGGATTGAGAACAATAAGAATGATTATACAGACGAGAATGGTTGTTAGTTCATTGGCAATATCCTTGATACGAACAACTTGTCTGAAAAAGTTTGTTGTCTCTTTATCTCTCTTTTCTTCTACATGACAAGTTATTGCACAAGTAATAAATATAATCTTGATAATGATTGCTATAGAGAGAAAAATATGATATATTGAATCTACGCGAATCTGACTTTTGAGGTCTTTCAGTATTCTATATATAATAGATGTCATGTATAAACTATGTTATATTATGATGCGAAAATAGTTTGTACGACTGGGTTATACCATATATTTTATATAACAGCTTAAAGACACATTGGCTATTACATATAGCCCGGGTGGGTCCACGGTAATGGACTGTCTCTTAAACTAGATAGAATATGTTTATGTTAGATTATTGGCTATTTGAGACGACACTCGTTAATCTAACATAGTAGAAACATAGTTCTTGGTAGATGACGTATGGTAAGTATATTGTCATGTTATTATGGTGACATGGCCGAGTGGTTAAGGCGGTGGACTAGAAATCCACTGGGACATTCCCGCGTAGGTTCGAGTCCTACTGTCATCGTATTTGTATGTAAGTAAATTAATCGAAAGTATTTTAACTATTCTCTTTTCTTCTCACCGGGTTTAGCTCAGTTGGCAGAGCAATCGACTGTAGTGGTGTCGCGAGAGCGACGTATATGAGATATCGATAGGTCACCTGTTCGAATCAGGTAATCCGGACTTAGAGACAAGCAGTCGCCATTTGGTGTCTCATTAAAAATGACTGCATATTTGGTTGTATATATTGTATTTATAGGTTTGTATGTTGTTTGTATATAGTTGTGTTTACAACATACGTTGTAGTTAAAAGATCTGAATAGATCTTTAAACTGTTCAAAAGCACGGTTGTCCGAGTGGTCTAAGGAGCCAGACTTAAGACCTGGTGTTGTGAAACGCGTGGGTTCGAACCCCACACCGTGCATACCTCTTGTATATGGGTTAAATATACTATTTGCTCCTATAGTGTAGTGGTTATCACTTTAGACTTTGAATCTAAAAACCTGAGTTCGAATCTCGGTAGGAGCTTCCAGTGTCAATGTATGGGTCGGGCGTTGCTACTGGATAATTGTATCCCGCCCCCTTCCAAGGTTCCCTTATAAAAGACGAAACGAGCTTTGCGGGTGACTTACATAGTAAGCAGGTTTAAGGCTTTCCGTGGTTCTGGTAGCTAATTGCGATGATCCAGCACCCGCCATGGTAAAAGTCGCGAGCTATGACTTGGATGATGTATATATTGTATATAATATGGGTTAGCTACCCATATACCCGGTTAGCTCAGTCGGTAGAGCGCACGCCTTTTAAGCGTGTGGTCGTGGGTTCGAGCCCCACATCGGGTGGGGGAAGAGACAATCCCTTGGCCTAGAGCCAGAAGTCTCACGGGAAATGGAGAAAGCATAAATTAATTATCTAATAGAAAACACTTTATGGGTGTTTAGGGCTTTCACAGTAATATGCGAGGTCGGGGGCATGTTACACAGTTCATATAGCTCAGTTGGTTAGAGCATAGGTCTAATAAACCTAAGGTCCGCGGATCGAGACCGTGTTTGAACACTATAGTATTTGTTGGAAGTGAGTGGTTCCTATAGCTCAGTTGGTTAGAGCATCGGTCTTATGAGCCGAAGGTCTGCGGTTCGAGCCCGCATTGGAACATTTTGCGTTTGTATATTTATATAATTATATATCCGTATATTGGTGATATGATAATCATATCACATGTTTAACAGAGTGGCGCAGAGGCAGCGTGTCAGGCTCATAACCTGAAGGTCGAAGGATCGAGACCTTCCTCTGTTAAATGGACCTAGTCAAGTCCTTAAACTGGTGTTAGGGGGCAGCAATATCACATAAATATATTAAACGAATACTCTATTAATATTTGGCTAGGGGTATTCGACCGGTGCTGTCTATGTTAAAGAGTAGGGTGGTGCCTTTAACTTTGCCTTCTTAGCTCATCTGGTTAGAGCATACGCTTAGTAAGCGTAAGGTGGTGGGTTCAAGTCCCACAGAAGGCTTTTATGTAAATAATATTGTAAAATAGTGTATTTTTATTTAAAGACAGTTGATGTCTATACTATAGGACATAGAAAGTCCTCTCCTAATGGTGTTGTTTGCTCGGTTGGTTTAGTTGGTTATAACGTAACGTTAACACCGTTAAGGGCGTGGGTTCGAGCCCCACACTGAGTATAGGAGAAAACATAACACCCCAGCTCACGTAGCTCAGTTGGTTAGAGCATCCGACTGTTAATCGGAAGGTCGCAGGTTCGATTCCTGTCGCGAGCGTCTCATTTTGAGATATATCTGCTACATATTGTAGTAGATATATTCAGACTATTTCACGTTTATTTATGGTGTTTCTTGGCGGACTTCTTGTGTTTGCGAGTTCTGTTTTTACGGCAGTGTTTCTTTCCCTTACGGGTGACCATTTTGCAACCTTTAACCTTTCTGCAGGACTTTTGTTTTTTACCACGACATAATGACTTTCCCATAGTTGTCTATACTATACAGTGAGAAAATACCTAGCGTTACTAATAAATTGAACCGACTAAATGATTGACAGTCACTGTAACAAAGATAATACCCAAATAGTATTTGCAAATAACTTAGACGTTTAAAAACACATAATATGTCCAATGCCAGTGATTGCTCTTTATCAAACAACGATTGTCACATTCATAACAATGACACTGATGCTTATGTTAATGACATGCATAATTGCGTACACGATGGCCCAGGATGTGAACCAACAAAATCTTCGCAGACAGCTACAGGAGATGTCGGACACATCCTACCAGATACCAGAACTGAAAAATGTAACGCAGACGATAACGTATTCGTATTATCCAGACGAGACACAGGATTGGAGTGTATCGGAAGTACGGGACATGCAGATACAACTAAGGGTGCTACCAGTGAACATGCAGATGCAGAACCACATGATGGCAAGGTAAAAAATAAGAATGCTCACTATTATCGCAATCGCGAAAAGATTTTGGCATATGCAAAGATTAGATACAGAGAAAATAGAGAAAAATTACTTGCATACTCAAAACAATATCAGAGCGAGCGTAAAGATAGAGTAAAGGAAAGGAATGATGAATATTATGCGAAAAACAAGGAGGCGTTGTTAAAGAAGCGAGGCGAAAAGATAACATGTGAGTGCGGAAAGATTATTACGCGCGGGTCACTTTCGGGCCACATAAAAACAAAGTATCACTTGAAACATATTCAAAAGAACGAAGAAGAGACGAAAAAGGAAGATTAATTTAACTTTACTATGTAAAATATTAAACAAACTAAAAATAACAAGTAGCTAACTACTTTTTATTTTTACATGATGTTTCATTTATTAATAAAACTAATATAAACTTATACTCTGTATATAAATATAAAATATGGATTTAATCACCCCTTATATTCACAAACCTATTTTCATTTTTGCAGGCGCAGTTACTGCTCGTTGTATAACTGGAATATTTATATGGAAAATATTTGAAACTGTTAGAGGTAAAGATAAGACATATCGGCTACCATTATTGGCACAGGTTTTTGCAGACAGTCTTACCATAGCCGGCGGAATATATACATACATTAAACTAACATAAACCAGTAATTTCTTGAAATTATTTTCTTATATTATATTGTATATTTTGCAACTTTTTATTTTAAATACGGACGGCGCATAATAAATTGAACACGTAGTATTATTTGTATCTATTGTAATAATATACTTTACAAGTATTCTTGGTAACTTTAAGTAACAGTCAAAATGGTCAAAAATGTTAAAGGTGGAAGCGGACATAAGAGTCAAGCTCGTAAGCATGTCGTAAGCAACAAGACATCTACAGCACTTCGCACTGTAGAAAACGAAGGAGAGTGCTATGCACATGTTGAAAAAATACTCGGCGGTGCAAACATGCATGTCACTTGCATGGACGGCAAAACACGCTTATGTCATATAAGAGGTAAGTTTAGAGGACGCGGGAAAAGAGATAATCGCATCGATACGGGAACATGGATTATGGTTGGTGTTCGCGACTATGAAACAGTAAGAGAAAGTGGTTCAAAGCTAGAAAATTGTGACCTTCTCGAGGTATACAAAGACACTGATAAGGAACGACTTCGTAACAATGTTCGAGCAGATTGGTCTAAGTTTGTTGCGAGAGATATGGAAAGAACGCATGCAGGAAAAGATGCGGTGGACGGCGAAACATTGAGGTTTATCACGGATGAAGAGGAGCAGATGGAAAGGTTCGTCGAAGAGTCGGCAGGTCTAATAGAAGCTGAGAAAGACGAGGAGGAGGGAGACTTCGCAGATGTATTTACAAATCTAAAGAGTTCTACAAAAACAAATAAAATTATAGGTCTTGAGGATGACATTGATATAGATGATATTTAATTTACTAATTATGTAAGCTACTAAGCAATTAAAATATAAACACTAAAAATAATAGACTATTCTGTTATTTTTAATGTAGTCATTGTTATAATAAACAGTATAGAGATTACTGCATATATCTAGCTAACAAGACTTATTGTTTCATAATATTCTAGTCAACGATATTTTTTAATATCCTATATAAATAGGTTTCCTATGCAATCCGCCTCTACTCCTTATTGCCCTCCAAGCATGCGCAATAAGAGACAAAAAAACCAACAACTATTCAATAAAAATAAAGGGTTTAGTGTGGAAGAGAATGTAGATCTTTTTCCAGAACTACCTTCTAATTCACAAAAAAATGATAAAATCTCTGAACAAACCATATGTTGTGATACAAAAAGTTTTTCAGAGCTTATTGAAAATAATACACAGTCCGAAGAAAAAAAACAGAATAATACAAATACTTTACAGGATGGTTGGATTGAAATTACTGAAAAGGACACTAGAAAAAGTTTGGCGTCACAAAGAGTAAATCGTAAATCAAATAAACCAGAGTTTATTGAACGTATCTACGATCAAGAAAGATATATTCATTCTCTTAGTGATAACGAGTACAAGCAATTGTGTCATAAAACTATGGACAATCTTGTAGATATTTATAAACGACAGAGGTTAGAGTTTATTCAAACACATGGATACGAATACTATAACAGTATTTATGGCTATGATCCAGTTTATCACCGTCGCGTGGTTTGCAAACGTGTTCCAAAAATGACGGAAAACTCTTATGAATCAGACGATAATTCACAAATGTCGGATCGTTACGTTGAATATTATACCGATGATGATGATTGGGATGCAGATAGTATCAAGGGATATGATACATTTGACGATGTAGAAGATGAATACAATGACTAGTATATTAGTTTAAACTCATAAGATATTATACACTTTAAATGTATACTATTTTATATTTAATCAATAATTAATGACTGAAATCCATAATGAACAGTTTATTGATGAATTGGATTTAGATGATACAAGTAATGATTGCACAGATTTAGACAATAAATGGTTAGACGATATAGAAAAAGATAATATAGATTATGCGAAGTTTTATAAAGATGACATATATGACATTAAAGTTATGTTTGTTTATGTAGATACTAATAACGCCATTTATCATGTATCATCAGAACATCTAGAACTAGAAACAAAAAATACTCTTCTACAGAAAGAAATTGTTAGAATTGTAAACGATAAGAAAAAAGTAAATAAAAAGAATTATAGAGTATTTAAATGTTATCTTTATAATCTTGATATTGACCCTGATGATCTACACAAGTTTATAGCAGATAAATATAATGAAGACAGTCATTCACTTTTTTTTCGTCCAATTGACTTGGCGTTTGATATAAAAATTAATCCTACGATTGCACAGTTTCATACAATGAATACTCTTTATTTATTCATGAGAGAAAAACCGAGTGATAAAGTTGATAGTGATACTGGTAAAAGAAATACTACCAAAAAGGTGAAACGTGTAACTTTCCAACCAGACTTAAAACATACCAGACGCAGACATGCAAAATAAACTAACTATACTTATGCATATCTCATGGTAAACTCAAATATAGCAGAATAGTCTTGTCCCCCTAGGTCTATTAGCTCCCCGTATTTGTTTAAAAGACGCATTTGTAGTCTATCTATATTTACAGGTCCAAAATAATCTCTCTTTGGTTCAAAATCAGACATATACGTTCGTAGACCTTGACTTGTTGTAGTAGGCATTGGTAACCTGGCAAATAATGTATCACCAATATATCCTATTGAAGTATTTGAAATAATTCCGTCTGATAAATGATTATTATTGAAGTCATTCACATCAACAAATATATAATCATTTATTTTTTCATTAAAAACTGACTCACTCATTAACACTGCTTTATAGTTTACTGTTGTGCTTTCAGCCGAATAAATATCACTATATACAGAATTAGCTGAAACATCGTATGATGCTTTACGATAACCCAATATCCACCCAAGACCGTCCTTGTAGATTTCTTGTGATGTTCCAGCTGTTGGACTAGTATCACATGAAACTAAATCAGATTTTGCGATAAATGTAGGAAATGATATGGTATAACTAAAATTAGGTGAATAAATAGAATTATTAGATGCATCATATGGATAAAAGGCTGATCCACTATCAGTTGACATCTTTGCTCTTATCATACTATGAAATGTATTCGGATTTATCGTGAAGACTAAATACTGTGGTCCTGTTGTGCTGTTACTCATTATATTATTGATTGTCTTTTCAAGATTTGTTCGTGTATAGACCCCCGGTGGAACACTAATTGTGGTTGTTGTATCACCACTTATTTGTTTCAAGTTTTTTGTAACAATTGTCATCTGATTGCGATTATCATTTGATGTCACGTTATAAATAACATCAGGTAGTTCAATTGATGTCATACGCATTGATACAACCCTGTCAATATTTTTTGGAAAATATACAATGAATGAGCTTGCTGTATCGGTTGACTTTTTAAATACACTATCAACACATACTTCACGACGATATGTATTTCTAAAGAGAGGGTTCATATCACTTTCTCCGCCTGCCTGACTAGTTAATGGTTTCTCCATATTTTCACTATGATCATTCACAACAAGTGATGGAGGATAGTATTTTTTAAGTGAACCATCAAGAAGTGTCATCATATTTGATTTAGATTTATCATCTTGTTCTTGTTCTTCGTCATTTTCTTCGTACTCAACATCATACTCATTCGTATTTAATTCATTTACATACTTAGATTCACGAAAAATAACAGCTTGGGCCTCACGAAAAAAGCGAAGCATCGCGGGATTGTTCTTACTCGATGCAAAGAAATCGCTCATTTTTTCGTTTGCAATATACAGGCTATCTTCATCTGTAATACCAAATATATCTTTTAATTCGTCTAGACTATAATTTTGGATATTATAATCGAAGTTATGTGAACTATTCGACATCTCTTATCGTAGTTACCTATATTATAACGAGGTTATACTTTATATAATTACGTGTCTCATTAATATCTTAGGATTTATTCTCTTGTTCAGGAGCAAATAAATCAATAAATATCTTACGAATATCACTCAACAGATGAACATCAGAGGGTTTTCTTTTATCACGCAGTAATTTCTTTGACATGGTTGTTAATCCTGCACCTCGCTTCATATGTGTCTTACCTGTAAATACCAAACATTCTATTGCGTCTATAAGACGCTCATTATGACGAACCAACGTTTCTCGGTCAAGACGATATTTACCACTATATACATATCTATTGTAATTCTTATTGTTATACACACTCTTAGGGTCGCTAAAACTTGGATACACGCGTATTGCACCGATGCCTTCTATTTTGTTTGTGTCATTGTTCATTTCAATGACATAAGCGCTTGACATTAGATTGATTTTATGTGTTACCTGTAAAGGAGCCCCATATATACATCCCGCGATACCCATTCGCTGTCTATATTCTTCGTTTTCTCTCCACGTATCTGTATTAAATCTTGATGTTAGGAGATGAATATTGGGGTTTTCACGAAATGCTATTTGTTGTCGTGATGAACTATTTCCACTTGTTTCTACCATTGTAGCCATTGTTTTATTGATACCTAAATAGAAAAGAACATCTTTTCAATTTGTTAGGATACTTACCATAACATAAAGATACACACAACTGACATTGAAATAGTAGACACAACTACCATATGACACGGGTTCATTTTTAGGTATTCTTTTTTACTAACAA
>Ga0181388_1000083_pt1 | contig 28806 bp, 48 predicted proteins | sample 11SPOviralmetaG_FD_130120 | JGI IMG/M metagenome (GOLD analysis project Ga0181388, IMG submission 130120) | Marine viral communities from the oligotrophic San Pedro Time Series (SPOT) site, San Pedro Channel, CA, USA - 11 SPOT_SRF_2010-05-17 | ecosystem: Environmental > Aquatic > Marine > Strait...
TAATTGAAGAAGGCGGCGCAACTGCCCTTAGAACATTAAACTATACAAATGCAGATGATATTACGGCATTTAAGAATGAAGTTGCTTCGGCTGGTATTACAAGAAAATACACAACAGAAAATATTTCCAAATCAGATCTTGGATAAACTAAACTAAAATAACGGGCTCAGGCTCGTTATTTTATTCTTGACAAATGTGCATTATTATACTATACTACAAGAGTAAATTAACAATAATAGGTACATTTTATGATTGCATTTCTTATAATTGTCGTTATTTTTGCTATACTCTGGCCTAGTAGTACTAGGAATATCATAGATCGTGTAATGAGTATAGTAGGTTGGGCAATCATCATACTATTTGCAATGGCAATCATTGGACACCTACTACCAGTGGCCTAGACGTCATCCCACTTTAAATATTCTGCTGTCTTAACATAAGGAGAGACACATGGCTTACTATAGCACAAAAACATACGGACACAACATCGGACTATCAGCGGTGTTCCGTCAACCACATGCAGATCATTCGCATTGTAGATTCCTACATGGATACAGTTTACAATTTAAATTTACGTTTGGTGCAAGTGAACTAGACAATAAGAACTGGGCAGTTGACTTTGGTGGACTAAAGCCTCTAAAGAAATGGCTAGAAGATACATTTGATCACAAGGTTGTACTTGATGAGAATGATGATAAACTGCACTACTTTCACACACTGGAAGATGCAGGACTGGCACAACTAACAATACTGGATGGTGTAGGTGCAGAGAAATTTGCAGAACACGCCTGGAGGTTTGCTGACGAACTTGTTAAAGAAATGTCAGGCGGACGTTGTTGGTGTGAGTCGGCAGAATGTGCAGAACACGGCGCCAATTCAGCAATCTATACTCCCTTTACAGTAAAGAAAATATCCAACACATGAAACTGAGAACAAAGCCCAAACCTGAAACAATTAGCAGGGATAAAATTCATGAGCGATTTCCCAAGGACAAACCCTGGATCCTATTTTTAGGAACTAGTCATACACATGGTAGTTGTGAAGACAATGGGTCACAACTTCTTGAAGATCATGAACGGTACTCAGGTAGACTAAAAGCCATGCTTCCAGATTATGAAATTGTTAATCTAGCAATACCTGGAAATAACAATACTGTTATGATGTCACAGTTATGTGAACTCAATGAATATGGTATTGATGTATCCAACTTAAAGTTAGTTATGGCTGATGTTAGAGCTGGTGATCCAGCTGGTGTATTCTGTGCAGATACTTATAGAGATTTCGATAAAAATAACAAAAAAGAGAATAGTCTTTTGGCAAAAGGTAGTGATATCCACCATCAACAAATTAGAGATGAGTGGTTATCACACTATGCAACTGGTGATAAGATGAAGAATCCAGACTATTTAAAGGGTCTACTATCATCACATTTTAATGATGCAGTAGTACCAGATTCAGCAATTAAAAGGTTGGGTGAGTATATAAGTATTAGAGAAGAGTTTTATCACACAAGTGTACATACACTAATTGATGATCTTGATAAAATCAGGGCTATGTCAAATATAACAAGACTAATGGGTGCTAAGTTTAGATGGTTTCATCTAGATTCACCACATTGTATGGAAACGGCAGATCAAAATAAATTTATAATAAGAGACTATTATAAAGACTGGAGTAACTTGTGGGAAGACAGATGCGACTTTGAAATTGAAGGTCTTCGTGATCCAAATCTTCTGGGAGTTAAAATATTAATGCAGAAAGCATTTGGGTATTACTTAACTGAAGATAATTTTCTATGTGAATGTAGACACGTTAATAGTGCAGGTAATGAAATTATTGCAGACTTACTATATAAGGAAATTAAAGCATGTCTGAACAACTAAACGAAAAAATTGTAGATAACTTAAGGCAAGTATTCGATCCAGATTTAAGTATTAACGTATATGATCTAGGACTAATCTACGAAATAAACATAAAAGAAGATCACGTGGATATTGTTATGACATTAACTAGTGCATTTTGCCCACATGCAGATGAGATTATTAGTGATGTTAACGGCGCAGTTTGTATTACTGAAGGCGTTGAAACGTGTGATGTACAAGTAACATTTGATCCTCAATTTGGACCAGATCAAATGAGTGATGAAGTTAAAATGATATTAGGAGTATGGGAATAAATGACATTTATTGTTAACGACAATTGTATTAAATGCAGGTTTACTGACTGTGTAGAAGTATGTCCTGTAGATTGTTTTTACGTTGGAGAGAATATGCTGGTAATCAATCCAGATGAGTGTATTGATTGTGGCGTATGTGAACCTGAATGTCCTGCTGAGGCTATACTTCCTGACAACAAATTAGATCCAAACGATCCAACTGATTGGGTGGCCCTGAATGCTAAGTTTTCAGAGCAGTGGCCAAATTTGTCTACAATGCTACCACCACTACCAGATGCAGACGACTATAATCCCAGCAAAAAGAATGACGGTAAATGGGAAGGTGGATCTAAGTTACACTTGTTAAGCGAGGAGCCAGGCGAAGGTGATTAAAGTATTTTTTATTGCAAAGATCAAAGATCTAAATGAAGAGTATCAGGACTACAGTAAAAGAGTAAGAGCTCTTGCAGAAACAAATCCAGGCTTTGTTGATATTACAAGCGAAGAGATTGGTGATGTAGAGATTACAATTAGTACATGGAAGTCCAGAGCGGCTGTTCATGAATGGGCTCACCATCCATTACATATGGAAGTTAAAAAACGTGCTGGAGAATGGTACGAGTGGGTTAAAGGTTATCATGTGGAGACAAAAGATGAGTAAAGAAAACAATGATTGGTTATGCTCGATGAGCTATACGTTTACACAAAAGTATAATACAGGTGTGTTAACAGACGCAGAAGAACGAGAAGCAAAAGAAGAGATGTTGGATACAATGCCGTTTGTTAGGGATTTTTTAAATGATAGAAGTTAAAGACTATATTAGAACAGTACCAGACTACCCAATTAAAGGCGTAAACTTTTATGATCTAAATAGTTTATTTGCAAGTAACATATGGTGTGATGTTGTAGAGGAACTTGCAGAACAAATGATTGCGGCGGGTGATAATCCCACACATCTAGTAGGACTTGAGAGTAGAGGCTTTGTAGTAGGAGCGGCTCTATCACATGCAATGAGTTTGCCCTTTGTAATGATCCGCAAAAAGGGTGCTAAATACCCAGGTAAGTTATTAGAAGAAACATACGAACTTGAGTATGGTGAAGACACACTAACACTTCAAGAAGGTATACTAGGTCACACAAGTAGAGTTATACTCACAGATGACCTAATAGCAACAGGTGGTAGCATGTTAGCTGCCAAAAGGTTAGTTGAACAAACTGAAGCTAGGGTACTTGGAGGAGCAACAGTAATTGCACTAGAGTATTTAATTCCAGATAGTTTTAATATCCCTTATATTACAATGTGTGGAGTCACAGAATGATTACAGTAACAGACGGTGCCGCAGAGCATCTAAAAAACATAGCAACAGAAAATTCCAAAACACCCAAGTTAGGTGTAAGAGGTGGTGGTTGTGCAGGATTTTCATATGACTGGGGATTAGTTTCTGATGACGAAGTCCTAGACGACGATGAAACAATTTATTTCTCTGGAGGTAAGTTAGTTTTAGATGGAGCAAGTATAATGTTCCTATTTGGTTCAACTATTGATTTAAAGAAAAATGTATTCGGTACAGTTTTAGAAATTACAACACCAGCAGCCCAATCAAGTTGTGGTTGTGGTGAAAGTATAAATTTTGATATGGATCAAGTAGAGGCTAATAGTGCTGGTTTCCAACTCCCAAAGTAAAAACGTAGCCATATTTGGTTGCAGTCATAGTGACTATGATATTCCTAGTAGAGAGCAGGTAGTAGTAAAGGCAAAGCATGAAGAAGACCAGGGATACTGGATTAGAAAATTATGTGATGATCATCCTAATCTAAACTTCTATAATTTTGCCAGAGGTGCTCAGGGAAATCAATATATTGATATATGTATGAAATATGCAATGTATCAGGATCCAATTGAATACTGTGCATTTATAGTACAAACAAGTGGACATTTAAGATGGATAGCACCTGTTCAAGGTTGGGCAGAAGACTGGTTCTTTGGGCCAACTTCAAAAGCATTTGAAATAGAAAAAGGTGGCGATACGATGCCTAATTTTCGCAAAGTAAAACTTACTGTACCCTATTCATTTGGAAATACAATACTCACAAGAGAACGACTACAGGGTGAATATGCTATGAGACCCTGGAGAGAACATCCAGAACTAATTGGGGTAACTAACCAAGGTATCAATAACGGACATTATTTCAGAACTAGAACCGATAAAACAAAAGCAAAACACTTGGCTACAAACCTAGCTGGTGAGAAGTATACAGGAGTTACGGCACTACATTCAAAATTATTTAACTTTGAACTAGCTGATATAAGCCAACACAAGCCTATATACTACTTCAATTGGTGGCAACTTGGAGGAAAAGAAGTTGAATCAAATATCGGTAAACTAAGTGTAGAAACTTGGTTAGAGCAGGAACACCCTGGCAAATATAGAGGAAGAGATGGTGGACGAGGTCCATTAAACAATGGCACAGATCACTTCACAAACGAAGGCAATGAGTTTTTTTACAATGAATATATTATGGCAAGTAAACTAGGGCCAGTATTAACAGAGTTAAATAAAGGTTGACTTTCCCATTAATCGTAGTATAATAAGACTACATTAACATTTAGGAGACATATGAAAATGAAGATTATCGCTGGTAATAGCAACTTACCTCTTGCGGAAGCCATTGCTAAACATTGTTTTGCTACACTAGTACCTTCACAAATCAGCAGTTTTGCTGATGGAGAATGCTCTGTAGAGTTTTTAGAAAACATCAGAGGCGAAGATGTTTTTATTGTACAATCAACGTCAGCACCAGTTAATGATAATCTTATGGAACTGCTAGTAATGATTGATGCGGCCAGACGTTCAAGTGCAAATAGGATAACAGCCGTTATTCCATATTTTGGTTATGCTAGGCAGGATAGAAAGTCAGCAAGCAGAACTCCTATTACTGCAAAATTAGTAGCAAACTTGTTGACAGAAGCTGGTGCAGATCGTATACTAACTATGGACTTACATGCAGGACAGATACAGGGTTTCTTTGATATTCCAGTGGATGATTTGACAAGCCGTGTAGATTTTGCAAAAGACATTAAACGTAACATTGATGTAACAGAAGGCACAGTATTTGTAAGTCCTGATGCAGGCGGAGTTGTTCGTGCTAGAAAGTTTGCTGATATGTTTGGAGGCGACATTGCTATTGTAGACAAACGTAGGCCAGCCGCAGGCAAGTCAGAAGTAATGAACCTAATAGGTGAGGTTAAAGGCAAACATGCTATCCTAGTAGATGATATGGTTGACAGTGGTGGAACATTATGTAATGCCGCCAAAGCAATTATGGATAGTGGAGCTCTAAGTGTTCGTGCATATATTACACACGGAGTTCTAACTGGTGAAGCATGCCAAAAGGTTGAGAAGTCAGTACTACAAGAACTAGTAGTTACTGATACTATTCTAGATCATTGCCCTAAAAGTTGTAATAAGACAAGACAAGTAAGTGTAGCACAATTACTTGGTGAAGCCATTAGACGAGTAACTAACGAAGAATCCGTTAGCAGTCTATTTCAATAAACATAGGAGAATAAATTGGCAAACGCAGATTTAAATAAGTACAAAGAGTTTGTAAAAGTAGTAACAAGTGATGCAAGTAATAGTACTTCAGCACTAACTGATACTTTAGATAACTTAGAAAAGCAAAGTGGTGTTAATATGGCATTGCTACTAACTGGTTCAATTGGTATGGCTAGTGAAGGAGGAGAGTTTAGTGAGATCGTTAAAAAATGTATTTTCCAAGGAAAGCCTTTGGATGCAGACACCATATTTCATGCAAAACGAGAACTTGGTGATATTATGTGGTATTGGGTTAATGCATGTCGAGCGTTGGATTTAGATCCAAACGAAGTGTTAGCAGAAAACGTAAAGAAGTTAGAAGCACGTTATCCAGGTGGTAGTTTCGATGTGCATTATAGTGAGAACAGACAAGACGGAGATCTGTAATTGCTCACAACTAAAGACCATATAGTATGTGGTGTGTTTACTCTATTAATTTTTATGAGTCTTAAACTAGCATTCACACCCAGCCTACTTAGTTTTGGAGGTTGGTGGTTACTATACTGGAATTGGAATTCATTCAATGTATACTGTGAATGGAGAAGACGAGGTGATTTATGATTAATTATAAAGGCAAGCCATTAGAACAACTAAACTTTGAAGAGACTTTTGAATTTGAAAAGGAACTACTTCGCAAAAGTTTATTGGTACATAAGGCAACACAAAACTTCCAAGTACAAGAACAATTAAATATGTATATTGGTATGGTTAAAAGCCATAGAGCTGAACTGGCTCAGAGAGAAGCATTGGGTCTGGACAAACCGGATTACGAAGACAAGGGAATGATTATTGGTGAAGATGAACCTGAACAACCAAATGATACTGAATGATGATGATGTAATAACTGCTTGGCTAGGCAATAATGATGTTAGCGAAGCCGTGTTTACTGATGTAGAACCAATAAATATATATAACGATTGGTGCAATAAGTACGATATAGACGATATGATTACTGCATTATCGGAAAACAAGACTGAAGGATATGTTGACGCATGTCTACAAAACTGGTACATGCCAGATGAATACAAGGAAATGGATATCATTGATTACCTACTTAATGCTACTGAAGATGATATCCAATACAGACGAGTTCTAGAAGAACTAACTCTATACAAGGAACGAGGTATGTTAATTGTTCTTAAGTTTTTAAAACACTTAGTGGACACTTGTAACGTGAATGGAATTGTATTGGGAGTTGGTAGAGGAAGTAGTGTTGCCAGCTACTGCCTGTATCTGTTGGGCGTTCATCGTATTGACAGTATAAAATATGAACTTGATATCAAGGAGTTTTTAAAATGAAGACAGTAAAGACAGCGAGAGGACGTACTTTGGATATGGGTGCTTTGAGAACTAAGTTCGAAGAGACTCGTGCAGTAAGTAATGTACCTGTCAATGCTCGTGGAGACATTATCGATAATAGAGGTAATGTTACTGTAAGTAGAGAAACAGTAAGCAAGGCTTACTATAAAGATACGGTTGTTGGTGTTGAAGAGAAGATCAACATTAAACAGGAATCCGTAGAACCCGATGCTATTGTAGAGGTACAGGAAGAGGTAAAAGAAAAGCCCGCTCCAACACCAAAAGCAGAAGCAAAACCCACAACTAAAACAAAAGAGGTTAACACAGAAATTACTGAACTCTCCCGTAGACAACGTACAAGAACTGACGGTAGTCAATATTGGGAAGTAGAATATAGTGATGGAAGTATGACAACCGAGGAGTAACAACAATGACAGAGATTAAAGCATTTGGCGATAAAGTCTTAGCAATCATGGTGGATAACCCTTCTGGATTTAAGAAAACTAAATCTGGAATTATCCTAAAGGATGAAGATATGACAGCATCAGCTGTTCGCCCAAGATGGTTTAAAGTTTACAGTACTGGTGAAAAGATTGACTGGGTTGTAGAAGGCCAATATGTACTAGTTGCACATGGCAGATGGAGTAATGGCGTTAAGGTTAATGATGATCTTAAAATCTATCTCCTGGACAATGAAGAAATGCTAATGGTTTCAGATACGAAACCTGAAGGCGTTACCTTTGAAGAAGATATCGCATAGGAGATAAAAATGGCAGATTCAATTCACGAACAAATTGTAGCTTCATATGAAGCATACACAAAAGAGCATGATGCTTGGGAAAATAAGAACACCAAGGCAGCGGCCGCAAGAGCAAGAAAGGCACTAGGAGATTTAGGCAAACTAACTAAGTCCAGACGTGCAGAAATCCAAGAACGTAAAAATTCTATGTAATCAAGTTTTACTTGACAAACCCTAAAAAAATTAGTATAATATGACATTAACTACATGGCACGACTATATCAACAGTGGCGATATTGATGCAATTGCAGAAGCGTATCGTAACACTCATGTTGGTCCTTGTTGTACACTAGTAGACAATATTAAACTAGAGTTGCCTGAACACTTGGAATTTAAAGTACATCAGTTCTGGGGTTTGAATAAGGATAACATGGATAACAATCGATTCCCTGGTGCTGATGGCAGTGAACTTGCTATAACAGTATTGGGGGACGATGATCCCCTAACAAGACAAGTTGCTGATAGTTTAGGCTGTACTAGAGCAAACTTGAGAGTAACAAGACAACGGCCTGGTAAAATTAGCGTCTTCCATGTGGATATAAATCGTAACTTTTACATCAAGCAATATGGTGAAGAGACAAAGCACTTGTTGCCTACACAAACTAAAAAGTTTATTATATTTCCAGAAGACCAACGTGCAGGTGAGTTCTTTGGCTTTGGTACAGATAGTATAACTTGGAAAGCTGGAGATGTTTTTACATGGCCCTGGTATATGGATCATGGTGGAGCAAACAGTGGTTATCAATACAGACACGCAATAGTAGTAATAGGATATTAAAATGGCAAAAGAACTATGGGTAGAGAAGTATCGTCCAGAACGCATCACTGATTATGTGTTTAAGGATACTGCACAACGTAAGCAGGTACAAAACTGGATTACGGATGGAGGCATTCCACACTTACTTTTTAGTGGTTCGCCAGGCACAGGTAAAACAACTCTAGCACGAGTTCTTATTAACGAACTTAATATTGAGAAAGCTGATGTAATGTATATCAACGCCAGTAGAGATAATGGCGTAGAATTAATTCGTAAACGTATTACTGCTTTCAGTGAAACGATGCCCTGGGGAGACTTTAAAGTTATCCTATTGGATGAGGCAGATCATATCTCGCCTGAAGGCCAGGCGGCACTACGTGGTGTGATGGAACAGTATCATGCAAGTGTACGTTTTATCCTAACATGTAACTATCCTAATATGATTATTCCTGCACTACATTCAAGATGCCAGGGCTTTCATATTGAACAACTGGATCAGACAGACTTTACAGTTAGAGTAGGAGAGATCCTACAAGACAATGCAGTAACGTTTGATATTGAAACACTTGATGCTATGGTTCGTGCAAACTATCCAGATCTCAGAAAAACTATCAACACAGTACAGATGATGATTGTTGATAATGTATTAGCAAAGCCAGAAGACGAAGGTGCTAGTGCAGAATGGCGTATGCAAATGGTGGAGTTATTCAAAGCAAAGAAGATTGCTGATGCTCGTAAACTAATTGTAAAGAGTGCTAGAACAGATGAATACAACGACATCTATACTTGGTTGTATCGTAACATTGATTTGTATACAACCAGTGATGAACAGTATGATGAATGTGTATTAGCAATTCGTAATGGACTTGTTAAGCATACACAGGTAGCAGACGTAGAGATTAATCTATCAGCAACAATGATAGAAATCAGCAGAGCAGTAAAATGATAGTGTTGGGCTGGTACTTATTAATGGTAACTATCCTTCCAAATGGAATAGTCACTGGAGAAGTATTGGATCACTATGATGATCCTGTTGAATGTTTTAGTGAAGCAGTTGAGTTGGAACTTGGCGCTGAACCAGGACTTGCATTCACATGTGTAGAAGATTATGTTGACTTATCAGACAAAGTAGGAGCCTAATATGAACAAAGTAATTAAATTTTTCCATGACCCTAACATGGTTATTATTATTCCCGTAACACTTTTGTATGCCTATGGAGCATATGTTGTTGTATTGGACTTAATTAAGTGATAAACGGAAATAGATTCATTTTTAGCAATAGTATTGCTTTCAATGATCTAGCTGACTATACTATTTCACTGAGCCCAGATATTGGACTCCTCCCCCCAAGTGAAATAGTAAGCACACCCAGCCTTTTTGTAAATGGTTCTCCATACTCCACGATGGGAACTACTGCAGAAAGGCTGGGTTTCGGTCTTCACACTAGGAAAGCTCTACAAGATCCAGATGTATGGCGTAAGGGTATTGACACAATCAGAGATGAGATACTTGCAGGTGAAGACTTTTTAGGCAATCCCATAAACGAAAGTACGTTTAAATTTTTAATAACAGATAGAGTTAATTATAGAGTAAGCAGTGACTTATTTGAGGGAAGTAAAAACTATCTAGCAACATTCAAAGACTGTATCTATATGAGCCTAGTATTTGATAGTGGATTTGCTGTGTTTGACAACAACTTTGACCTACGGGTATTTGATCAAGAGGTTAATGACTTAGTTGCAGATCACCAGTTACTATACTTTAACGATAGTGAGAACATAGTAGAAACTGTTGCAAAACGAATACAGGATAGTTTCTATCCAGAAGAACGTAATAAGATAACAGTTGAAGAGATTTACGATCTAATAGATAAAAAACAATGGATCCTTATCAAGCAAATACTATTGCAGTTAATGACTTCAGATGTACCTACATCGCCCTGGACTATAATTGAGTATCTGAGGAACACAGTATTTGGACAAGAAGTATCCAAGCAAATTGCTGAGACTAGTGACCATGGCGAAAAGACTGCTGAGAAAATTGCTAAAGCAGATAAGAATAAAGACATTGTTATATTTGATCTGGGTATGTTATATGAATTAGATAATGATAGTGCTGAAGCAACATATCTTGATGTTTGTCGTCAGCTGGATCTAACACCAAATTTGAGAGCATTCCAGACGCTTAGAAATAGTATAATCAGTGAGTTTACTGAAGCACATGGCTTTGCAGATATTCCAGAAGAATACAATACTGTACTACAAATGATAGGAAGAATTGTACTTAAAAAGACTAAAATATATCTGGATACTGAATTAGATAGTATAGGTTGGAACAATCTAGCCCATGCAACACTATTGAGAAGTATAAATTTACTGTCAGATGATGCTATGGACTGGAGAAAATACGATACAATAGCTGATATAATAGAAGATATTTCAAAATAAATTCAAAAGAATTGCTAAGTCCTTGATTGTGCAGGAAACTTTTCTGCACTTTTTTCTTGACACCAAGACATATTGGTGCTATACTCTATACATAATTAGATAGTAGGAGAAATACCAGATGTCAAAAGCAATTTCAAATGCCCAACTTAAAAGAAACCTAACAGGTCATCCAGAGCGTATTGCTACAATGATCCGTGCTTTGCCAATGATGATAGCAGAAGAAGTTAAAAATCCTCATCCTGCTGGTACTTCACCAAAAGTAATTAAGAAGTTGCAAAAGACTTTGGACATGGTTACTAAACTTCAAATGGAAACAGTATAATGAAAATTAAAGGTGCAATGACTATTCTCAACAAACGTTGTGATTTCTTTGGTTGGACATTTGATCAACTTATTACTAAACTAGACGAAGGTTTCGACGACAACAATTCAGTTGTTGTAGCCTATGAAGTGTACAAAATGGATCAAGGTTTTGTATGGAACAATGGTTGGGTTAAAGACGAACCTAGGGATAACAACGGCAAGTTGGTACATCCTGATGGTAGTCATGTATTCCCAGATATTATATAACAGGAGATAAAATGAAAAATTTATATATTGGTATTGCTGTCATTATTGGTGTGTTGGCACTTGGTGACGTTATTATTCATTATGCCTTTGCACTTCCAGATGTTCACTTTAGTTATAGTGAACAACATTGTGTAGAAGTTATCAACTATGTGGATACTAATTTTTCATGTGAAAATATGCCTGATAAATTTCACCACGTATGGGTAAAATAATATGGCAACACATGGTATGATAGATCTTGAGACACTTGCTACAGGCTTTGACGCTACTGTATTGACTCTAGGTGGGGTTAAATTTAATCCTAATAGTATTAGTGATCCTCATAGTGAAATCTATTTTAAATTAGATGTTGACGAGCAGACTGAAAAAGGTAGGCAAGTAGACGACAGTACTATTGCTTGGTGGGGGACACAACCTGCTGAAGTACAGGAAGATGCATTTGGCTTAACAGATCGCACACCTGTTATTGACGTACTCAAAGCTCTTAATAAATGGTGTGTAGGACTTGATACAATTTGGTGTCAGGGACCTGCATTTGATATTGTTATTATGGAACACATGTACAAGCAATGGAATCATCACATACCCTGGCCTTTCTGGAAAGTAAAGGACAGTCGTACCCTGTTTGGTATTATGCCTAGTGACCCTAGAAAGAAAATAGATTTTAAGGCACACAATGCTCTTGAAGACTGTAAAGTTCAAGCCCTGTGTGTGCAACATTGTGTTCAAGAACTAAGGTTAACTGTTAGATGATATATTTAAAGATGTTAGCATTGGCTATTGTATTATCTGCTTGTAATCCTTTAATTGGTGTTTCAAGTTTTGTACATAGTTTGTCAACAGGAAATGCAATAGGTATTGTGACTGGTGGAGCAGGTATTGTTGTTGAACAAAATACAGGCAAAAGTCCCATAGAACATCTAGCAGATGATCTTATGCCTAAACCAAAACCCAAGCCCGTTCCCAAAGATAAAAAGTTGGAATGGAGTTTTGAAAAACTATCAACTGTAATGAATCAATATGACTAAGGAGAAAGACATGAGAAAAATACTAATCAACAAAATGCTAATCGGTGATAAGAAAGCTGAACAAACTCTAATTAGTCAGTATGGTTTAACTGAAACTGATATTGCAAAAATTAAAAAATATATGTACAAATAGGTTGACAACCAAGACGTCTTGTAGTATAGTAAGAACATAAGTTAAAAATTGTCCAGGAGAACAAAATGATTAAAGGACCAGTAGTAATTAAATCCAATGCACCTAATGAACGTATCTTTGCAGGTGTATGTGATGAAATGTTAGACATTCAAAGTGTTAAGACACAGCCTATTAACCATACGTTTCGTAAGTTTACAACAGAAGAAACTCAAGAATCATATGATACACTAAAGGAAAGTCTAATTAAAGACGGCTTAAAAGAACCTTTAAAAGTCTTTATTGCTAATGATGGTATTATCTACAGTCTAGGTGGAAACACTCGTAAGAAAATACTCAAAGAGAGTGCATGTCTTGAAGTTCCAGTACTATGGCAAACACAATTTGAAGGCAAAGATCCGTGGGATCCTCTATTGCTTCAAGCCAATGCTGAGGACAACCTCCGTGTAGAAGCAAGTGATTCAAGTAAGTTTGAAACTTGTGAAGAAGTATTTCGTCATTATCCAGACTGGACTCGTGATAAAAAAGAAACCTACTGTAAAGGTCTACGTTTTTCATATAGAAGTTATGAAGAATATAGAAAGATTAAACATGGCTTTACAGGCAAAAATGGTTGGGTTGAACCTCGTGCAGATCTTGTAAAAGAGCTTGAAGAAGGCAAAGCAGGTAAGAGTATTACAGGCCAACGTAAGAGTCAAGACAACGATCATAAACGTATGATGAACTTGGATACACACAAGCAACCTGAAAGCTCTGAAATTAACCAACTGCTCCAACAGATTGATAGTGCAGAAATGGTTGGTGGTATTAAAGAATACTATGAGAATCTTCGTGCAGTAAAAAGCACACGATACACCAGTAAAATCTTTGATAACTGTGACAAGCAATATATTGGTGGTACTATACACTATATTTCAGCAATGATTCTAGCAGAAGAGATTACCAAACGTAGTGATAAATTTACTGCTGAAGCAAGTGAGAATGGAGCCGCTTATGATGTTTACATCAAAGACAAGTTTGGTGATATTGTAGCAACAGTTGAAGTTAAAACTACACAGGATAAAAACTGGGTTAGTGGCAGAGAGAAAGTGGGCTACCATATGCTGGTAAGTCATTCAAAGGAACTTAATTTCTTTGTTAATGTCTGTTACTTAGAAGCAGGTGCTTGGGAAATTATTCCAGGAGTTGGTAGTTTTATCCTGAAGCCAAAGAACGTAGGCAGATACATAGACAATGGTGCCTTTAACCATGTATATGCTGGTGATATCTTTGAAGATGGTGGCGACTTTGTTGTACAAAGATCTAAAATAAATTAAACTTTTTTATAAGTAGTTGAAAACACAGGTTTCTTTCCTGTGTTTTTCTGCATAAAAAGGTTGACAGTAAGACATATTGGTGTTAGTATATAAGAGTAAGCTAAAAAAACAGGAGTTTTAAAGATGGAAAATATTATGTTCGAAGATGTTACTCAAGAAGTATTGTTACAAGAAGCAGTTACAGAAGTAGCATTTGCTATGGAGCAGAACTATGCAGATTGGATGCAGTCTTGTGCAGATGCGTCAGATGATGGTGTGCTTAGTGACTACCGTAAACAAAGTATTGCTGACTTTAAAATTACTATTGAAGAAGGTAATAAATATTACAAATTAATGAAAACAAATGCAAGTGGCACTCAGAAGAGTGTTAACGGTTTCATTTGTAAAGTAGACAATCCTAAGAAGGGTTTCCAAGCAGGAGACTTGTTAAAGGCTGCAGGTTATAATTCACCAGCAACAAACTTTACTCGTGGTTCAGCTTTTGATCCAAAAACTTGGGATAGCGTTCGTTGGACTGGCATTCTCTAAATGTCCTTCCTAGATAAGTGGGCAAAAGATGGATCCTATGAAATGGATCCATATACTGCTAAAGCGGACTTACTGGCTTTTTGTATCAGTTTGTTCGTTACTTTCATATCTGTTCTTATTATTGAACCCAGTTTAGGAGTGACTCTGTTTCTTGGGCTCGTTTTGTATATAGGAATAAGATTAATAACAACGGTTTTTTAGGAAGACATGAAGAATATAGGAGTGTTTGGAGACAGTTTTGCACATAGGTTTAATCCTAGAGTAAGGCATGACATCTTAGACGCCAAGGATAATACACAATATATGGCGAAGCTTTTAAAGGTTTTTCCAACATGGATGGAATTCATAAAAGATGATACAACTTCAGTAACTTCACATGCCGTAAGTGGAACTGACATAATATGGAGTTTTACACAATTTGAGAAACACCATGAAGTATATGATAAGGTTATCTTTCTATTAACAAGTCCAGGTAGAATATCTATTAACTATAATTTTGACAACACAATAGATCAAGTATCTGTATCATCTATACAAAGAACTAAAAAATTACAGGACAAGTATAGAGATGACACAAGTGAACAAGGAAGAGAACTTTACAACACCAGTCTAAATCTAGAAAAATGGCATGAATTATGTACTGTGGACGGATTTTTAGAAAGAGAATGTATCAGTTATAACTTAGTAATAGAACGTATTAAACAACTTAGGCCAGATGCAAAGTTCATAAGATCGTTCTCAAATTTTCCTAAGTTCTGGCTTCCACCAAATGGCAAAAGCAGGTTTACTAGAATGGGAACTAGTCTACATGATATACTTGAGGTTGAAGATAAAATTCTAAAATACGATCAGACCTTTCACATGATCAATGATGTTAGGCAATGTCATTTAACAACTGAGTCACATGAAATTTTAGCAGGACAGATTAAGAAATGGCTTATAACTAATAAACGATTTCTTGATATCGACCTATTGGAATTTGAAGATATAAATCCAGATCCAAAGAAATACTTTGTAAGCAAACATAAGACGTTTGATGACTGGTCAAAATATAATTTAAAATAAAATGGAGTAAGAATGTTAGTGAATATGAATACAGACTGGAAACTTGCATACTGCAAGGACGATCCAGTTAGACCACATATCCCTTTGGCTTGGAGGGTAGCAGAAGGAAGAGAAGTCTATGCCCTATATGAAGATCAGTATGCCGTTGAAGCACCTGTTATGAATGAGGGTCCAGAAGCAATCATTTGTTTATCATATACAAATGGAATTGCTACTACAGAAGAGGATCTGGAAAACAATTCTGATCCTGATACTGTTATGTTTTATACTGTATGGAGTTATGTTCCAGGTGCTGGTAGAAATATGATTAATACAATTTTTAAGCACATACAGGAAACACGACCAGAAATTAAACGATATGTAACACTTAGTCCTCCAACAGAAATGGCTCATAAGTTTCATACCCGCAATGGTGCGGAACTACTGCAAAGAAACGAATCAACAGTTAACTATGAATATACAACATCTACATGATGTCTGGAATATAAAAAGTAAATATATTTTTGAAGACGAGTTTACTGGCTATGAGGACCTATATCCAGAATTTTCAAAGCATACAAAGGAAAGTTATGAAGCAGATCCAACTGGTACTATTGATACTGTTATGGCTCTTTACCGCGATAGGGCTATTGTTCCTATTACATACTTCACAGAACGAGGACTCCTTGATGCAATCAGAAAATTTAAAAGCACCAGTTACAATGCCGTTCATGAGAATGTTTTAGGCTTAGGTAACAACAGAGGGCAGGTAATAAATAGATTTATGTTCCCCAATATGATGACAGCGGAACCCAAGGGCAGAGGCTCCAACAGTTTAAGGGACAGATTTCTAGATGATGCTAAACTACGCCGTGCTATTCGTATTTGCTTTGAGTTCCGCGATGGTGACAGGCTGGTATACCCGACAGCACTACGTCGATCGCTTGAATTGGTTACGGGGGAAAACATCCAAAACTTTAAACCCCAGAATGCTAGGTCGTTGGTGGAGCGCCTTTGTCCTGTCTTGTGGGGCGATGTTTATGATTATAGTGCTGGTTATGGTGGACGTCTTTTGGGCGTGACAGCGAGTAATATGAACTATAATTATACGGCAGTGGATCCCAATACAGAAACAGTACAGTATTTGGAATTCCTAAATGAATGTATACAGGAAGCAACTGGTGCCAGTGGCAATATACATTGTGATGTAAGTGAAGAATTTCAACCTGAGAATATAGATCTAGCATTCAGTTCACCTCCCTACTTTAATTTAGAAAAATATAGTGACGAACCTACACAATGTATGGTTAGGTGTTCAACACTTGATGATTGGTTTGAACAGTATGCTCTACCCACAATGCAGAACATACATAAAGGATTAAATACAGATGGTGTATTTGCTACCAATATTGCTGATTACAAAACACCCAAAGAAGAATTCAAAGTTGTAGACAGATGGATTGCAACTGCAGAACAAGTTGGCTTCAAGCATAGCACCACTATTAAGATGATACTTAATACAAGACCAGGTGTTGGTAACGATAAAACTGCTGGCAGAGAGAAGTGGGAGGGCGTTTACGTCTTTACTAAATGAAACAAAAGACAACTACATATTTCAATAACCGTCGTGAGACGATTACTGACTGGCTGTTGGAGGAAGGTAATAACTTTTGTGCAATGCCCTATGTACATATGGCAGTGGAATCAAATGGTGATGTTAAGCCCTGTTGTGTTGGGCAACAACTGAAAAATACAGACGGTGAAGTTCTAAACATTAACGGCAAAACAATAGATCAAGCTCTTAACCATCCCACAAGACAAAAGTTTGTTGATAGTTTCGATAGTAATAGTAGACATCCTGCTTGTAAAGTCTGTTGGGGAGATAATAATAAATTTCTAAACAGAGTAAAGTTTAGCCTCCAGGATCAAGTTATAGACTACACAGAGTCAATTATGAATGGTGCTGACAGAAATAGGCAACTGATGTGGTTGGAAATAAAGCCCGGTAATCGTTGTAATTTAAAATGTAGAATATGTGGAGTTCATAATAGCAGTAGTTGGACTAAAGATGCATATCAATTGAATAGACACATGAGTCATTACAATATTGAACACGGATTTGTTGGTGACGAAGAGAAAACCAAAAGGCATCCTATTGTACCCTACAAGCAAAGCCCAGAAATAGCACTAACCAAACAATGTGAATGGATTGATCAGGAATCGTTCTGGACTAATATCAATGGCTTTGAAGAAATTAAACTAATACACTTCATGGGCGGAGAACCTTTTATGGTTCCCGAACATTTCCAGATGCTGGAAGAAATGATTGCAAGAGGAATTGACACATCAAAAATAAAAATACGTTACAACACAAATGGAACATATTTTCCAAGTCCTGAACAGATAGATATTCTCCAACAGTTTGGCGAAATACAAGTGCTATTGAGTATTGATGATATAGGCAAACGGTTTGAATACCAACGTAACTTAGCAGTATGGGATCAAGTTAGAGAAAACTTAGTTAAGTTTTTTGAAACAAGAGAAACAATGAACTGGCAATGTAATTTGGATCCAACCGTTAGTATGTACAATGTATGGTATATAGAAGAAATAGAAAAAGAGTTTAACCGGATAGGTTTTGTATGTCATGTTAATAGACATTTTGTTAGCCAACACCGTAACGATTGTCGTTATATGCCCAAAGCAGTAAAACAGAAGGTACTCGAAAAATATAAAGACAGTACAAGTCCATGGGTAAAAAGTGTAGTTGAATACTTGGAAATTAATCCCCCGGTACTACCGGACGATACAGAATATGGCGTTGATCAGGAGTTCCACAATTTCTGGGCAGGCAATAATTACATAGATTATATAAGACGAGAAAAATTTGCAGAGGTATTTCCAGAATGGTATTCCCTATTGGAATCACACCTAACTTCCTTAGAAAAGGAACAGGACTACACGAGCTATACTAGAGAGATAAGAGATTATGAACAAAAAGATACATAGAAGTCTATCCAAATGGATTGAACAGGCATATGAACAAGACGTAAGCCAGGATGCAGAGTTTAATGCCTTTGTTGAAAAACTAGACGATAGAATACTACACACATACTTTGGTTGGGATCAAACTAAAGGCGATGGTGGATACTGGACACAACAAACCAGCTACGAGCATCGTTGGACTGGCAAACGTTTAGTTGAAGAGATACAAGCAATAGATCCAGATGAAAAATTAACCATACTTGATGTGGGTTGTGGACGTAATGAGTTCAAGGAACGGTTGGGTAAGAGAGTTACAGGTATTGATCCCTACAATGCTCTAGCAGATATTCCTGTAAGTATCGAAGACTATAATCCAGTAGAACAAAGTGATTGGGTGTTTGCTCTGGGAAGTATTAATTTTGGTGACCAGCAAACTATCTATAATCAAGTAGAACGTGTAGTTGGTTTTTGTAAACCTGGAGGTACAATAATTATTCGTGCTAATCCAGGCATTACACATGATCACGGCAAAGCAAGATGGATTGACTTCTTTAACTGGACTGAAGAACTTATCAACAAGTTTGCAACTGATAGTGGTTGTACAGTAGTGGAAACAGGTTGGGATCATCCTAGTACAGATACAGTACGTTGGGGTAATAGATATTATACACAATGGAGGAAAAATTGAGCAATCAGATTGTTCCTTATGAACAAAGAGCTGTTATAGTATACAAAGATCCCTGGCAGATAATGCCAGAATCTAAGACGTTTGATAACAGAGCAGAAATTAAACAAGAACTACCAGCAATTTGCGGTAGAGTTTTGGCAAGGGCTTGGATTGATGAACCTTTTGCACAGAAGTTAGAGGATAACATCAATGAAACATTTCGTGAAATTGGTGTATTCTTACCAAGTGAATATGCACTATCATATGATCTAAAGAATGGACAACGAGCAAAGATAACTATATTTGAACAGGCACAAGGAAGCAAATTCAAATTGAAAGTATGTAGTCTAACCCTAACAATGATGGCACAACGCTAATGACAATGTGTAAGATGCCCTGGCATTCAATATGTTTAAGTGCTAATGGTGATATCAAACCCTGCTGTCAATTTACAAACAAGGGTAGGCCACCAAATACAGAACATGATTCAATCATGGAGAATTGGAATAGCCAACGTATGCAAGATTTACGACAGGCATTTCTAAATGGAGAAAAACCAGCAGACTGTAATAGTTGTTGGGAAAGAGAAGATCAGATAGGGCACAGTCGCCGTACATGGTTTGATGAGAAGTTTGGCAAGTATATTACCAAACCAACAACTGCTCTAGTAGTTGATGCTCCTCAAATAGTACAAGCAGACATTAACCTATCCAACGTATGTAACTTAAAATGCGTTATGTGTGGAAGTTGGGCAAGCAATAGCTGGTTTGAAGAAGAAGTCTTGTTGGCTAACAAGGACAAGAGGTACCAAAAAAATAAGAGACCACAGAGTATTCGTAATACCACTGTGGAGGACATACAAAACTTATTGCCTCATCTAAAGGACGTAAAGCGTATAGACTTCAAAGGTGGAGAACCTATGCTTGCCAAACACCATAATGAATTTCTACAATGGATGATTGATGAAGGTATGACAGATGTACATTTGTTATACACAACTAATGGAACAGTACAGAATCCACGTATCATTGAGCTTCTAAGTCAGTTTAAGACTGTTAGTTTAGTGTTCAGTATAGAAGGAACAGGCACACGTTACAGTTATATTCGTGGTGGCAAGTATGATATACAACAGATTGAAAATAACATAGCAAAATATTCCACTATACCGGATATTAATATTGCGTTTAACGTAACAGTACAGAACTATAACCTACTAAACCTAAAAGAGCTCTATGATCTACTGCATAGTTGGGCGAATAAATACGATAACATAAGTGCCGAACGGGCATTTACTACTATCTGCAACCAACCGGATTATTTAAGTCCACTTAATGTTCCTAATGAACTACGTGATCTAGCTCTAAATGATTTGGATTCTATAGATGACTTTAAAGTATTGTGTAAGAGTCTAAGAAATAGAACGTTTGACACTGATAAGTGGCATACATTTATTGACTTTACACGAGACTTAGATATGCTACGGAATGATAATATATTAGATCACTGTCCTGAGTTTGGAGAATACTTTGAATAACCTAGTAGCAATTGAAGATTTAACTGCCAAGAAAGATGATATGCTTCGCATTGAATGGAACTTGGGTAAACGTTGCAATTACAACTGTAGTTATTGTGGTAACGAACTGCACGACAAGACAAGTGAACATATGCCTTGGGAAGTATTTACAGACACAGTGGATAAAATATTAGCAGGAACCAAAAAGAAAGTCAAGATTAGTTTTACAGGTGGTGAGCCTTTTGTAAACCCACAGTTTCTACAGATGCTGAAATATGCAGAAGAAAAAGGTGTGCATCAAATGAGTGTTACAACTAATGGTTCACCTCCAATGAAAATATATGAGAAGGCCCTGCCATATCTAAGTTATGTGGTGATCAGTTACCATTTTGAATTTGCTTATCATGAAAAGATTATCAATAACATTACTGCTATATGGAAATTAATCAAGCATTACCAACAGGAAGAAGAACGTCTACGTCAGGGTAAATGGAAAGGTATGCATGTACATATCATGTTCCTACCGGGCATGTTGAAAGAATGTATAGAGATTATTGCAGAGCTAAAAGCACATGATGTACCCTTTACTATTCGTAAAATTCGTCCACGAGTTAACATGACTAGAACTGGTTGGCATCGTCCACATGAAGATGGTATGTTGGGTCAGCATCCTAAGTTTAGAGAGATAGCAGGCTTTGAAGCAACGAATCCCTATTACAGTAAGGACGAATTAGACTGGTTAAAAGAGAACGCATGATAGCAAACAGCGAAATAGGACTTGAAGTAGAACTAAGCACTCGTTGTACAATTGGATGTGTTGCTTGTCCTAGGCATCGCGATAAAGAGAACAAACAAATCTGGGACGCTGGATTTATAAAATTGGATACTATCAAAGCAATACTTCGCAACACCAACTACAAAAAATATAACTTTGTGGGTGCGTATGGTGATGCTATATATCATCCAAACTTTGTAGAGATTGTAACATATGCAATGGACTTGGGTAAAAGTTTTTTTGTGGAAACAAACGGTGCCCATCGTAACGAAAAATTCTGGGATAGTGTGGCGGCATTACCCTGGAAAAGAGATATACATAGATGGGTTTTTAGTATTGATGGGCTTGAAGATACAAATCATATATACAGACAGAATAGTAAATGGTCAACTATTATGTATGCTGTAAAGGCTTTGAATACTGCTGAAAATAGACCATACCTAAGTTGGAAATATATTGTGTTTCCATATAATGCACATCAAGTAGACGAAGCAGAAAAATTTAGTAGAGAAATAGGGTTTAACGATTTTAGACCAGTTAAAAGTTTAAGAAATTATCATCCAGGATTATTTAAAGATGAATCAGAACACAGACAAATCGATTGGGATTTCAGCGAAGTGTCTTAAAGGACAGGCTAGATTCCTAGGAGCAAGTGGCAAGTTATACCCTTGTTGTTTTGTATATACAAATCACAAGGACTGGAACAATTGGTGTGAAAAGTACGGTGTGCCAAAAGATGCAAATGATCTAAACGTACATACACACGAAGAAGTCATGAAAAATGTTATGGAACCGCTAGTAGAAAGTAATTTTGATATGTTGACATGTGAACGAGAATGTGGTGTTGATGGTTATAATACAGGCATGACAAATCAACCTGTATTCAGCAAATTTGTACCTGTAGAACGGCAGGATAAGTAATAGTATGTCCACAAATAATTTTAATAATATCCGTACATTTTCATCAGACGGAACTGCTAAAGATGACAACGTAAACAACGTAACTGCTCGTGAAGAAAATCGCTTCATGGGTTGGGAGTGTTGGGCTGGTGTACAACAAATTAGTATAGCAAATACTGGAGAAGTTTATCGTGCAATATGCAAGGTAGGCGGTAGTCTAGGAAATATATATACTGGTAGTTTTGAAATGCCAACTGATACTGTAATATGTAACAAGCCAGATTGTATTTGTGCCGCTGATGTTGCCATTAGCAAAGCACACCCAGATCATGTGCATAAACTTAGAGTTGGAAAAACACGTGAATAATTACGAAAAGGTAAGCAAGGAAGCAACTGCTTGGATTAATAAGATCAGTGAAGAAACAGGTGTGGAAATCAATCCAGATACGTTTTGTATACTTCCATTTGTACATATAAGCACCGCTCCACAAGGAGAAGTTAAGTTATGTTGTAGAGGACAACCACCTAAAAATATTGTGGATGGATATGATACCTACAATGGTAATCCACATGTACAGAATAATAATTTTGATCTAGAAGAATATTGGAACTCAGACTATCTAAACAAAGTAAGATCAGACTTAGTTTCAGGTAAAAAGATATCACAATGCAAAAACTGTTGGAAGATGGAAGATCAACAGATACTAAGTTTGAGACAGAACAGACTAATAGATCACGGTATGAATCCAGAGTATGTTTCAAATATTACTGAATGGATTAAAACAGGCGTAACTCCATTTAAGATTCCTATTATGGAATTAAAACTTTCAAACATCTGTAACTTTAAATGTCGTATGTGTTGGCCAAAAGACAGTTCAAAATGGGCTCAGGACTGGGATAGAGTTGAGAAGTTTTATGATGACGAAACCAAAGAATATGTAAAAAAAGTACATGAGATTGCGGGCGGCAAACGACTATACAATATGTTTGAAACAAACAATAACTTTATAGACAAGTTAGTTGACCTAATGGAACATGTGGAAGAGATTGAATTTGCAGGCGGCGAACCCATACTGGATCCAATACACTATCGTGTGTTAGCAAACGTAAAGAATCCAGAACGGGTAGTACTAAAATATGCTACAAACCTAAGTACTCTGTTACTGAACGACAAGTATAATATTCTTGAACTGTGGAAAAAATTTAAGGCCATTAAGTTAACTATCAGTATTGATGGCTATGATGAACTAAACAAGTATATTAGAGTAGGTAGTGATTGGCAACTACTAAAAGAAAACATTGCTAAAGTTAAAGAAGCCCTGGGTGATAATATTGTACAACTAAAAGGTACATCATGTATTTCAGCTTTTAACGCCTTAGAGCTTGACAAAACGGCAGAAGCTATTATAATAGAGTTAGGCATACAGTGGCACACAAGTAGACTACAATATCCAGAGTTTCAACATGCTAATATATTGCCTCCAAAGAAACTAAAAGAGAGTATAGAAAAACTTAAAGTGACTAAAGAACTAATAGCAAAGCAACCCGGCTATCATAAGTTTAACCTATTGCATATTGATGGTGCAATAAACTGGTTGGAGTATAGTATTAAGAACAGTAACCACAAGCCGGATACATATTCAAGATTTACTAGCTTCAATAGAGAATTGGATGGATGATCTAGCGTCATTAGGCTATCCCAATGTCAATAAACTATATCTGTTTGATTTCTCGCCTGGACATGGGGGAGACTTCTTTATTTCACTAGCAAGTAAATGTGCAAGAGATCATGTAAACTCCTGGAACACCTGGGAGGAAATGGAAGAAAGACTGGACCAGTTTAGAGAAACAAAACTGATGCCGGGAAATAATATAGGTGGCAAACTTATAAATTATAACACTACGGAAGATTTTAAAGAACAAATATTTACAGACTTAAAACGTATAGGCGGTTCAGATGCTACGAAGATGAGCTTTTGTACACATCCTATAGGCGACAACAAAGACGTAAAGATACGATCAGTACTGGAACATTGCTTTCCAGGTACGCCAATACAACAGGTTGCTCTGGATATAGAGTCACCAGCAAGTGAATACTTTACTATGTACAATTACTATAATGACGATAGTGACTTTAGTAAACAACACTTACGAAGGCAGAGAAACGAAAACAGTAGATGGATCTTCTGGAATGACCCTGAGAATACAATAGTGTTAGATCAAATGACACTAATGTTTGAAGACAGAGCTGGACTAAAACAACGAGCACAAGCCATAGGCGACATTAATGATGAGTTCTATGATAGAGTAATAGAGGTATATTCCGAAGTAAAAGTTAATCCATTTTTAAAATGGTGGAATAAACGTGGCATTGGAGTATAGAGCGTTTGTTCAATATCCAGGCATAGTGGACAAAAACCATGATCGATGGACAACATGGTGTAATGAGAATGTGGGATTAATAGAACATGATTGGTGGGTACAGGACGTGACTGACTATTGGGAAAATAATACAGCCTGTTGGTATTTCAGAGATCAAGAAACTGCTGATGCATTTGAGTTTTATGTGAGGTTAGCCAAATGATTTATAGAACAAGAAAAATGGTAGCACCAAAAGATCTAAATGCTATTGGTACGCTGTTTGGTGGCAGAGTGCTTGACTGGATCGATGAAGAAGCATATATCTATGTTAGTTGTCAGCTGGATAGTATGAATGTTGTTACTAAAACAATAGGACGTATTGATTTTATTCATGGTGCAACACATGGAGATATTGTAGAGATTGGTATGGAAACTGTAAGCATGGGCAAAACAAGTATTACTGTGCGAGCAACAATCCGTAATATGAAAACTAAAAAAATTATAACACAAGTAGATGACATTGTGTTTGTAAATATAAAGGATAGCAAACCCTATCCACACGGAAAAGACTAATGAAATATTGTAATGCTGGAACACATCACATATATCTAAGAAGCGGTGCTGATAAAGATATGGGTCAGCTATGTTGTACTGTACTAAAGCCAGCTAAAAACAGAGTGAACTTAACAAAGACAAGTGGCTTCCTAACAGCAATGCAATCACCGGACTGGATTAACAAATATAAACAACTTGAGACTGGACCACTTGACAATGGTGTATGCAACAAATGTGTAACTGATGAATCATGGACTGATCTAAGTCAAAGAAAAAAGATTAACCAGTTAACTGAAGATGGTAGATTCTTTTTAAAGATAGACTTCTCAAATAAATGTAATCTAAAATGTGTTATGTGTAACAGTAAAAGATCAACTGCCTGGCTAAAAGATGAGCAAAAACTAAACGGCCTATTACCCACCTGGGGTTTTGATGAAGAGCCTTCACAAAATATGGACGATAATTTCTGGCTAGAGATGCCCATAGACTTCTGGAAAAACTTAGGAGCAATTGAAGTAAGTGGAGGTGAGCCTCTATATCACTCACAGTTTATAGACTTCCTGGAGTTTCTTATAGAATATGTTCCAAATATGTTGTTGAGAATAATTACAAACGGAACACTACTGGATACGAGGATACTAAAAATCCTGGGTAGATTCTCAAGAGCAGAAATATTAGTTAGTGTTGATGGTTGGCAGGACGACATATACCAATATGCACGAGGCGGTAAGCAACATGAACTACCAAAAGTAAAAGAAAACATACTAAGGTTCTTTGGAGTAGTTAGTAAGACAAGTATTGTGGATACAAACCATTGCATAACATATGATCAGAAACCACTTGCTCAGCAATGGCTACGAGATCAAGGGATAAGTACTATTAGCCACCAACAGGACTTTTGTACTAGTCCAGGTTATATGGACAGTAGGCGAGTATTACCCAGTTACATTTACGATCTTGGTGAGAAGTCGTTAGAAAAACAATTAGAATTTAAAACATATATTTCAGCTCTAGATAAAATTAGAGGCACAGATATATTAACAGTACGTCCCGAATTTGAAACATGGTTTGGGGAACTAGAGAAGGTAAAATAAATGACTGAAGATCTCAAATGGAGTGAATATGATTTTACAAAGACACCATATGATAAAGTGGTGCGTGTGGGTCAGCGTACAATGTTGTACAGAGATATGTTTACTGTTAGTTGGTTACTGGGTCGTTTCTGCAACTACAATTGTTCATACTGTTGGCCTTATGCTAGAAGTAATAAGAAAGATCACAGACCAACTGAACTTAACCTAAAGACTATTGATGAGATTAAACGCCAAGCACGTGAGCGTGGACTAAACAGTTTTCACTTTAGTCTAAGTGGTGGTGAGCCTACATTTCATCCTGGATACTTGGATATGCTGAAGCATCTAAGTGATGATGTTGAAAACACAAACTATACAAGTGTACATATGACTTCAAATTGTAGTCGTAATATGAAGTGGTTTGAAACATATGTTGACTATGCAAGTAAATTTCACAGAGCAAGTATTACAGCAAGTCTTCACGTTGAACATGTAAACACACCTGAGAAGATGCAACAGTTAGCAGACAAATTAATCCTGTGTCAGGAACATGATGTACAGGTTACAATTAATATGGTTATGGTACCGGAACTGTTCGACCAATACTATGACAATGCTCTGTTCTTTCACAATCAAAACATTAACGTAACACTAAAGCCACAATCAGATCCCACAGCATCAAAAGTAGTTGATGGTTATACAGATGAGATGCGGGCTAAATTACATAATGGAATGCCACAACGTGGCTATACAGAAACTAAAAACAAGTATGTGACTCGTCCACAACCAAACTTTAAAATTGACAAGGACGATGCTTATAGAAAGCAGACGGCTAAGGTGCCCTGGCACATGCAGATAGAATTCCGTGATGACAAGGGCGATCCTTGGTACATGGATCAAGCGGAGAGATTCAATGCATTCGACTTTAATAACTTTGAAGGTTGGGAGTGTAGCAGTGGTTATAGGAGTATTATTATTCGTGAGCCTGATGGTAGTGTTAAACGATCCTATAGTTGCGGTGACCAACCACTTGGAAATATTGAGACAGGATTCCGTTTATTTGACGGGCCTGTAAAATGTACAACCAAAGCCTGTGTTTCAAGTGCTGATTCAAAAATACCCAAGCGAGCACCGGGTACACAAATGCCACTGTGGCCAGGTGATGAGACTTATAAAAAATGACACAATGCAATAGGTTTTTTGCATGGCTTCCTCATAAAACAACCAGCGGAAAAGTTGTATGGTTAACAGACTATTATATCATAACAAAATCCACTAATGTAGATCCCAGACATAAGTGGCAAGTAACAACAGTACATACTGAATGGGAATATTTTTTACTTAAACTAGGTGGTGATTTTGAAGTTCCACACAAATAAAAATTTTACGAGACATGACCTATATAATGGAACTCTATGGTTAGCAGGATGGTGTGATCATACACCTGAAAAACTAAACCATATGTTTGCTGATCATGACATTCCACAAACTCGTGGACAATTTGCCATGGTATGGCAGGGTACAGATGGTTGGTGGTTTGCACAAACAGATCACTTATGCAACTATCCCATATGGTATAGTGATGATGGTGAACATGTATACAGTTTGTGGAGTCAGGCACTTGAACGGGATAAAGCAAGTGATGAAGTATTCTATGCACAACGTGATTTGTTATATGGACAAATGACTGTGGGTATGAGAACTGGCAGACAGGAAACCAAAAGACTACAACCAGATCACTGTCTAGACAGAGGAACACAACAACGTTATAGAAATAGTATTGATCTAAACTCAGACGGACCACTAATGAAGGACTGGGGAGATATCCTAATGACGGCAGTTGAACGTAACTGTACATCAGGAGATACACTATTTCTAAGTGGTGGAAGAGATTCAACTACTATTGCCAATTGTGCAGTTGAACTGGGTATTGATCTAAATTATATACATGTAACTCGTGGCAAAGAGAATCCAGACACAACTTCCTGTAGAGAATTTGCCCACAACAGAGGCATTGATGTAGATTATATAGACCCCTGGACAGACAAACTGGACTGGAATGAATATGATTTTTGGCATGATTCAAGTTATGCACCCAAAAGACGTAGCCTTCAGATGTTGGGACTTACTACGGGACTTAGTGGAGAGCTTGGAGCATCCGAGAGTGGCAGTAAAAAGATTAATACTATCCTACAAATGCCCAACATTACTATAGAACAACTAACAAACATCTGGATCACAACACTTGAAAGTCGCAATGAAGGTTGTGCTAGTAGTCGTATACATGAAGATTATACTGAAGCACA
>Ga0181388_1000085_pt1 | contig 28569 bp, 16 predicted proteins | sample 11SPOviralmetaG_FD_130120 | JGI IMG/M metagenome (GOLD analysis project Ga0181388, IMG submission 130120) | Marine viral communities from the oligotrophic San Pedro Time Series (SPOT) site, San Pedro Channel, CA, USA - 11 SPOT_SRF_2010-05-17 | ecosystem: Environmental > Aquatic > Marine > Strait...
GAAAGATAAAGCATCGTCGTCCATACAACCTAACACAACCTCTATACAAGATCCATCAAGCTCAACGTTAGCTTCAGGATTATAGTTAAAGGCTGTAGAATCCATACAACCTAAAACGATTGGTGTTAAACAAGAGCCGTCTTCAAAGTCAGCGTCTGCATTGTACTCGATGTAGTTTGGATTTGTACAGCCAGCAATGTAGTAGCAACTTCCGTCGTCTGTGTTAACACTATCATTATAATTTAAAGCTGTTTCATCTATACAGCCGTAAGTTTTTTCTATACAGTCATTACCACAGTATGGCATGCCGTTTATTATTGCAAATGGAACAACTGGGCTTGCGAATCCACCCGGCTGATCTATAGCAACGTATTCGTCTGAGTATATTTTATAACCGCATTGAACAGCGGTAAAATCTGATTGCTGCGTTATATTAAACTTAACGCTAATAGGTTCTAGTATACTTAATTCAAAAGTAAACGTAGTGTCAAAACCATCTTCTAAAGTAAATATACCTAAAAAATTATTGCCTTGAAAAACTTGTAAATATGATCCAGCCCAACCGTTACCAGCTAAATCTGTTAATTCTAGTGTGTGAGTACAACTATCTGTTAGTATGTCTGTGTTAGCTATACTATCGTAGTTAAAAGCTTCTGCATCTGTACACCCGTACAACTTTGGAGTGTAACACATACCCGTGTCTAGCGTTGCTTGTGGTAAAAACTCTACATAAGTGTCGTCCATGCAACCATATATTGGTGGTGGTGGTGCGCAGTCTTCAACTGTAAAACCATGGTAAGCATAGTTACCAAAGTTAGCTGAATCTATTTCAACTATTGTATCATTACATCTTACTATGTAGTACGAGCCATCTTGCCCACCCCATAGACTACCTTGAACTCCATCGCCATACGAATCATATATATCAAAATAGTATTCACCATTAGGCACACAAAGCTGTGTAACTTGAGGTGAGTAGTCTACTATGTCTACGTAAGGTCCGCCAGTAACCACAGTGTCTAAGTCTTCGTTTAATAGTGCCCAAGAAGTTTCCTGCGGGTATTGATCTGGATTTATTATAATATCTAGATACGTGCCGTTAGGACACTGAGCAAACGCTATGTTGACACAGAGTAATAATGTAATTAAATACTTCATTAAAATTTACTTATTATAAGTTCTTCAACATATTCTTTAACTTCTTCTTTAGTTGCGACCATTTTGAAACTAAGGTCTGCTTGAAATCTTTTAACTTCTTCTCCATCATCAAATATTACTATTGTTGGTACTATTGCAATCTCATACTTGCTTTGATTATCGTTATCTTCGATTAGCAAGCTTTTGGTGTCGCAGTCTTTTATTTTAGAAAACCACTCAACGTCATTAGCATCGTTCCAGCCAGCGTTAAAGTGAACTACTTCAATCTGGCAGTAAGCCGTAGCGCAAATTAAAAGCAGTATTGTGGTTAGCAGCGCTTTCATTATTTTAGCGCGTCAATTTTGTCTTCCATGCGTATCATACGCTCTTCTAACTTCTTAACATCATCTCTAGTTTCTATAATAGTGTTACGGATGTTTTCGTCTTTCATGTTAAACTCCATGCGAGTTATATCTGGTTTTGGAAGTTCTTTAGCTTCAGCAATGTCAGCTTGTAAAACAAACCACATGCTTATAATAGTTGCCATACCAAATCCTATACCTATTAGAGTCTGTATACTAATTTTAAAACTAGTATTTTCGTTTAATTCTTTAGCCATTATTTCTCACCACATTTTTTGCTAGGGTTACCAACCTGTCTCCAGTCTTGCTTTACCCACGTTTTTAAGCTTCCGCCACTACTAGTTCCTGTAACGTTACTTTTACTAGATCTTTTGTACTTGCCAGCTTTACCAGCAGCTTGCTTAGCGCGTATGACAGCCTGTCTTTCAGACTTACTCATACTAGCTATTTTAGCTTTTGGCAGGCAAACTTTTTTAGTACCACCGCCTTTTGCCTTTGTTTTTTTAGCGAACGGTGACTTCATTTTAAAAGCCATTAGCACTTACCTTTGCCCTGCTGCTTAGACGCCCACATATTGGCATAAGCACTAGGATATACATCAAACTTTCTTCTTGCGGCAGCTTTACATGAAGCTGTCAACTTTCTTTTTACTGGTGATTTCTTTTTAAGAAGAGAACACCCTTTCATTTTATAGGCCATATTTATTTATTTTAACATTTCCATCTACGTCTAGCAGCCTTACCTCTTTCGCCTGTCCAACCTTTTGATCTTGCACAAAAAGATTTTCTACGTTTAGCGGCTTTGCTACCAGGTTTAACATCTCCTGTTACAGCAGTTTTTAGCTTACTCCCTGGGTTTTCTTTACGATACTGTTTAACTCCTTTAGAAGTCATCCCAGCGCCCTCTTCTGCAGTCCTAAATGTTCTACCTTTTCCTTTGGTAGTTTTTCTCATCTTTAGAGGGTTATTTTCTTGAATATAAGCCATAGTTTAAATATTACTTGTTTTGCTGTTCATTTAATCGTGATAATAGCAGAAACCACTTTTGCTTCTAGTTTTAACTTTGCATCGCTTACCGTCCGACTTTATACGCCTGCACTGAGTTTCTTTAGCGCTACTGCTTTTCATTTCAACTTTTTCATGTATCGTACACTTTCCACCTTTAACAGGTTTGTTTGTACAACGTTTACCAGAAGTAGTTGCAGCACTACAAGTTATTTTTCTTTTACCTTTCTTTACTTCTTTTCTTTGGTCAGCTTCAAACTTTTTTTCTAACTGATCTTGCTTAGCCTGTTTTTCAGCTTTTTTAACTTGCTTAACTTTTTCTCTACCTTTTTCTTTAGCTTCTTCTACAACCTGCTCTTTACCAAGATTAACATCCCATCTGCTCCAACCTAAACCAACAGCGACTCTCTGCCAAGTAGCGACATCTTGATCAAGCATTGTTCTGGCATTATTTATTAGTTTTACTGTTCGCTCAGTTGGAGCGTTTGTTGCTCCTTCAATTACGCTGCCAACAGCTAACCATAAAGGATTTCTACTATCATATAAAGGCATTTCACCTATAGCCTCTTCATTCCAGTCATAAGTTTTCATGGCTGAATATATTTTTCTAGCTTTAGATCCTATAGGTGGAGATACGTTGAGAGCTTCAACTAGCACTCCAGCATAGTCTTTATTCCAGTCTTTACCTTGCTCTTTAGCGTATCGCTTTACAGTTTTTACAATAGTGTCTAATACAGCACCTTTTATACCAGAACCTCTAAGTATTGTACTAATCATACCATTAGATATTCTTTCTATTTTTCTGTCGAGCACTTCTTCGTCTTCTTCGTCGTCAAAAGCTAAAGCGAATAAGGCGTTTTGCATAGCAGAGAATATTAAACTTTGAGCTGTGCCATAGTATATTATTCTACTAACATTAGCTCTCCAGTCTCCTCTATTGTTTATTAAGTCACTACCAGCTTTCTTTATAATTCTATTATACTGCATCGGCGTGTTTTGAAACGCTAATATAAGTCTACCTAAAACAGACGCTTGCTGTTGTGATATTCTGTCAGGCCTACTTGACTGCTGCGTCTCTTCTGTTACTTTAACAAAATCTTCAAAAGCTTTTGTTTCTGCTTTAGGTCTAGAAAGGCCTTGCTTAGTGTAAAACTTAATTTGATTTCTATAGTAAGATGCGCCACCTAGAGATATAGCAAAGCTATCTGCCATTTGCGTTGGCGTAAAACCAAGCTGTAGTAATTTTCCTATAACAGCTTTAACTCCACCTTCTTTAACTAAATCTGCAAGTTCTGAAGCATTAAGATCTTGTTGTATTCCAGATCTTCTAACTTTCAACGTAGGCGAGTTAAATAAGAATACAAAGTCTTCCCAAAACTGAGGTTGATTAGCGAAAGCAGCTGCAGCTTTAAATATATTATTATTTTCAAAGTTTAAGTAGTTGACTGTAGATAAAGTTTGCAGTACAGCAGATCTCATATTGATAAACATAATAGCACCAACAGATCCGTTTATCCAGTTTAACCACTTGTTTACCATAGCGTTTTTACCTTCAGGCCTGTTTCTACCTGTCTTCATACGATAAAGTATGTCTTTCATGGCGCTAACATACTGAGGACCATAAGCAGCCTCTAGCTTATTTAAGTTTTCGCTACTAAATATTTCATCTGCATTTTGCTGCCACTCTTCCAAGAATATATCTCTTGATTGATCTAAAGCGTCCTTCATATCAGACTTAATGTTACCAACAACCCAACTGCTACCAGGCTTAGTATACCCAGCTTCTTGTTTGCTAATAGACCCAAGACTTTTAGCAAAAAACAATAAATCAGAGTCTGCTTTTATTTTACTAACTATATTGTCTGCTTCTGTATCGCTTAACCCCGGTATGTCAATGCCGTTTTCACGCCACAAGTATATTCTTATAGCTTGCTCTGTAGTAAAATCAGTGCCTTCAAAATCCTTTTTTAAAACTTTTTTAATTTCAGGATTTTGTTTAATAAGATTAGAATAGTCGTTAATCATGTTGTACTGCATCTCGTTCATTTCACGATATGCTCTATTGTACGGATCAACTAATGCTTTGTGTAAAAATTCTTTTTGCTGCTCGCCTTTTTTACCTTTACCTGTTAGCCTCATTAATAAGCCAGTAAAGTCATCAGCACCAGGAGATATAAAAAACTCATACTTACCTATATTTTTGCCTCTTCGCTCAGCTCTAGCTTTACTAAATGTTTCAGCAGCATCAATACCTTTGTTTTGCTCTATAATTTTATTAAACTCTTGGCTCATTGTTCTGCTAAACTTAACTTTAGCTCTAACAGATTTACCTTTAACGTCTAACTGATCAAGAACTTCCTGCACAGCTTTAACGTTAGGCAAAGCATCATCAACAAAATACATGTCGTTATAGCCTTCTGCAAACTTATCTAGCATCCAGAGAGCTTTAGCTTCTCCTGTGCTATTTCCTAAACCAGTTATATTATCTAGCGGTATATTAATATCTTTACTTTTTAGCCATTCATGTATTGCAGTAGCAGATTCAGCTGGTCTAGCCGTAAGCACGTATACATTGTCAGGCCCGTACTTTTTAATTTGATTTTTCATCTTCTGCAATAAAGGTCCGTCAACGCCGCCCCTTACATTTACAAAATCTGAAAAGTCAAACTCGTAGCCTTGCTCGGCAAATCTTTGTCCTACTAAAGGCCAATCGCCGCTACTAATTTTAACTATTTCATCGCCCTTGGTTGCTGTTATAAAGTTTTTGCCCTCTATTATTAATGTTTCATCAAAGTCAAACGTAGACATACCTCTTGACTCTGTTTTGCTATTTATAGTTCTGCTTTGCTTAAAAGCATTGTCTTTAACTTTTTCTTTTGTATTAACGTTTTTTACAACTTGACTTGCTATGGCTTTAGCGTCACTAGCCCTACCTAAATCTACAGTTGCTTTGCTTGTTATTTTAGATTTTCTAAGTTGTATTTCTGCTCGCAAACCATATCTATACCCTGTAGTAGTGTAGTTTTGCTTAACACTTCTAGGCATAATTCTAATAGTTAAGCCGAACGTGCCTTCAAGCTGATTTATGCCAAGCTCTTGTAGATTATTAACGTCATTACCTAAATGAAATATACCAACGCCTTGAATTTGTATAGCGTTAGTTGCTATAAGCTTTACTTTACCGCTATTATAATAGTCTCGCAAAAATTTAGCGTCAACAGGTATGCTAGATCTAACGCTAAACTTTAAGTTTTTATTTTCTGCTCTACCATTTCTACCAACGCTAGCATGGCTAGCTAAACTAACAATATCTTGAGCATTTTTAATACCAAGAGTTGTAGTTAGTTTTTGCAATGGATCTACTAAAGGGCTTGAGAGCTGCTTAAGCTGCTCGTCACTTAACAATTTCGCCATAGGCCATTCTTTAATCCACGCGCCATTAGCGTCAACTTTATTAAAAGCTATATCGTTCCAAGCGTAACTGCCAGCTCTAGCAGGGCCAACTTTTGTTTCAATAGTTAAAAGTACGCCATTTTTAGTGCCATCCCAAACCATTATATCTGGAATGTCATTTTTGTTTATTTCCTTCTCAAAGACTTCAGGCCAATTCTTTACTATTTCATCTTTAGAATAAACTCTAGCGTTATCACCTAATTCTTTAGCAAATGTTTGATAAGTAAGCTCTTGCATAAGAGCCTCATAAACATGTCCTTTAGTAGCGCCTTTTGGAAGCTTAGCTTGCATTCTAGCAAAACCTTTAGGATCAAACTCGTGTTTAAAAAACTCAAACTGTTGAGGTCTATCATCTGCTAAGTCAGCAAAAAACTTGGTTATCTGTGGCCTAACGTTTAGATATTTATATTTTTTTGACAGTCTACCTTTTGAAGTTAAAACCTCATCTACTCCAAATTTTTCTAAAGCAGATTTAAACGTTTTAAGCTCATCAGCAAAAGACCTACTAAACTTAGTATCTACCTCTCTGTTTATTTGAGCAGAAAATTGTTCTATATCCATGTCTAAAGAAGTGTCGATACCTATACCTTCAACAACGTCTTCCATTTGACGAACTTCCATAACAGCATCAAAAACTAAACCTATAGCTGCTCTTTTTATAAACCCTTCTTTTCTAGTGCCTTTTAACCCGCTACGAACCATAGCGCCTAGCTTTTCTGAAAATACATTGATAGGTTGATCAGCAAAGTCTATAAGTTCTTGATCTGTAGGCATACGCTTTTGATACAAGTTTACAGCTTGGCCTTTGTCTATTTTATTTAAAGCCTCTTTAGGCAGCAAGTTATTTCTTACCGCATCTTCTACATCTGCTTTTGAAGTTAACTTTCTAACAAACTTAGTAAATATTCTATCAGCTTCAGCTACATTTCTTTCTAAAGAAACTAAATCAGAAACAAAAGACACGTTAACCAAAGGCTCTTTAAATTGAACTAACTTTTGTAGATAATCTTTTTTGCCAAAAGTTTCTCTCAGCGGCTTAAATAAATCGCTTGTAATACCTTTAGTAACATACTCTTCTCTAAGCATTTTAATAATAGCGTCGACTCTTTGCTTAGGATCTTTTATACTTTCTGTTTTCTTATAAGCTAAAAGCAAGCTTTTACGCGTAGCGTCTAAAACTTTATTATAGTTTTTTCCACCTGTTTCAAAGCCTATTTCTTGCCTAAACTGAGAGTACTTTTGCTCAGACTCTTTAGATTCTACTTGTTGTCTTTGTACTTGCGCTCTAGCGGATAAGTCTTGTTCTTCAAGATTTGATATGTCTTGTTGTTCCGCAGCTACAGCTTGAGCTTCTGTAGATTCATCGATGTCTTTAGTAAACGTTTCTTCTGTAACAGCCCCTCTTTTAAGCACGTTACCTATCTTGTTACCAACTTGAGCTCTAATCCAACCTGCTAAACCAAAACCTTCGTTTGTTTCTTTACGAGTTATATCAAAGTTTTCTACATGGTTTTTTAACTCTCCAAGAACTTCGTTTACAAAGTCTTCTTCTAAAAATCCAGGTGTTCGTCTAAGCTCTCCAGTAATTCTACTTCTAACCATAGCTTCAAGATCACCACTAGCGTACATCTCAAAGTATACGTCCGTACCTTTACCAGGCTTTTTATTTTTAGCGCTACCGTACTCTTCTTTAGTGTATTGTTCGCCAAGCTTGTCTATACGAACGTCTCGATCTGTTTTAGTGTAAGTACGAGATTCTTTAGCTACTTGCTCTGGAGTTACCTCTGCATCAACTTCAGCAAAAGCCATTTGTCTTTGGCTAAGCTCGCCTACTTTTACGCTTTGGTTATAATCTTTTAAAAAGTTATATGCTTGTCTTCCATTACTAAATTCTTTTCTGAACAAAAAGCTGTCTTCGCTAATCAAACCTTTTTCACTAAGATTTCTTAAAACTTCTTCTATAGCGTTACCTATTTTACTAAACACGCCTTCGTTAAAAGTTATTTCATTTTTTTCTATAGCGTCAGAGAATGCTGTAAACATTTCTTCAGACTGAAGCGCTGCTTCGCCTTCTAGCTTATAACTGTTTTTAAGCCTTTTTTCTACAGCCCTTCGTTGCTGCCTAGTTAGCGTGTTCATAAAGCTTTTTCCAAGCTTTGTTCTAGCGTCCGCGTCTAACTTTCCAAAAGAATTACCTATTATACCGTGAAGAATTTCGTGTGATCCTACAGATATAGCGCCAGTTTTGCTGGCTGTTTCTTTGTTGATGTATATTTGATCACCAACAATAAATCCATCCGTACCTTTTACGTTCATAGATTTTTTTACTTTTCCTTCACTTAACAGCTTGTCGTAAGTTTGTTGAGCAGTATCGTCGTTATCTAGTACGTTTATTTGTTTGCCAATTCTAGCGCCTTGCTTTTCAGCAAAGCTTATGCTTTTTTCAAGTCTAGCTTCACCGACATTTTGTTTAGCTTGTTCTAAAGAAGCGTCAGCCTCTACACCTTCATACTTATTTAGTACGCTGTCTATATCTGACTGTATTCTTTTCTTTTCAGCTTGGCCAGACCTAGTTTTTTTATCTCCTAATTTTAAAAGATCTTTTTCTAGCTTTAACAGTTCAGCTCTATCCTCTACGTTTGTTACTCTAGTATCAAGTTGAGAGTCAATTGCAGAGTCTAATCTTATGTCGTTTATTTTTTCCTTAGTAACGGCGTCGTTTTCAACATCAATATTAACAGCCGCTAATTCCTCTGCAGTAGCATTATTAACATAATCATCTAAAGATTTCTTGCTTACTTTTACGCCATCAACATAATATTTAGGAGAGTTTTTAACAGTAGACACTGTGCCTAAAGCTAAGTCTAAAGGAGCTTTACCCATGCCAGCAATACCTTCTAGTATTATTTCTTGCTCATTAAACTCTTGGCCAGCCGCGGCCATACCAGCAGCTTCACCAGCAGAGCCACCAACAGCTTCTACAACTGCAGCGGTTGTAGCTCCAGCTGTCTTTGAAACAATGTTGCCTGCTTTTGAAGTTGCTTTTGCTACAGCTCCAGCTCCTTTTATACCTACTAAGCTTGACACACCTTCTACAGCTCCTATAGTAACACCTCTAAGAGTAGCTTTTCTTTTAATCGCTCCTCTAGCATCATCGTCAGACATTACAGCTCTTATGTTGTCTGGTGTAAATTTTAAGTTTCTTTCTTTTAACTCTTCTTGTAGAAGCTCATTAAAAGTCATCATTGTTTCTGCAGCAGTATTAGCTGCGCCAAAAAAAGCTGCAGCGCCAGCCGGTATAGCTCCAACCCCACCCGTGGCAATACCTGTACCACCACCAACAACAGCAGCGCTACCGCCACCAATAGCTAGTATTTCTTTGTTTGCAAGGCCAGCCATACTTTGAACCATGACTTGCGCAAAGCCGTCTAAACCCTCTTCTCCAATAGCTACCAGTGTAGACATAAACATGTTTTCGCCTTCGTCTCTATTTTTTTGATAAGAATCAGACCATTTCTTAAGCTCAACAAGATTACCTTTTTTAGCAGCTTCGTTAACAGCTTTTATGTACGCTTCAAGCTCTTTGTCAGACATGTTTGCAGCTTCTGACTTGCTTGATATGGAGTAAATGTCTTGAGACGGAGAATAAGCGTCAGCACGAGAAAGCCCGCTAGAAAGCGCTTCGTTTAACTCGCTCATACTAGGTAAAAGCCACTCTTGGGCAGCTTCAAACCAAGAAGTGTTTTGGTCTTGCTTTTCTACCATGCCGACTTTTTTAAGCTCAGCCAAAGCATCATCATAAGATGATCCAGTTTTATCCGCAGCAGCTTGTATGTCTTCTACAGTCCAGTCTTGTCCTTTAAATTCAAACATATATTTTAAACAGCTTTGTTATTTATATTAAGCTCAACCCATTTAATTAGATCAGGGCTTTTTATTTCACCATTTTCGTAAGCTTCTTGTAGTTCTCCAGCAGTTCTATAGGTATTCATTTCAGCCTCAGCTTCTGAACTAAGACTAAGATCTTCGTTAGTGTTTACTACTGGTTTGTTATCTTTTTTTTTAGAATTAAGTTTTCTACCGCCTTTTTCTTTAGCTTTTTTAAAAGCTTCTTCTACTTTTTGCTTTAGCTTCTTTTGCTCCTCAGACTTGAAGAAAGTAGGTATACTACGATAATCCTTGTATTCTTTTTCAGTTATACCTTCTAAAGTTATGACCTCGTCTCTACCGAAAGGCTTGCTGTCAACCACTTCTACTCCCTCGCTTGAAACTTGCTCATCTTCTACAGCTTCGTCTACTGAAACGGCGCCACCACCTGGCGATGCTTGCGTGCTAGTGCTTTGGTTTGGCTGAGGCATAAGAGCTTTTATTAAGTCGTTAGCTTCTTCTGCTGGTTCTTCAGGTAGAAGACCAGCCTCAACAAGTTTTTGTTTCTGCATTTCCTCGTGAACCTCTGTTAATTTCCCAGCGTACCACTTAGTAAAATGATCTCGAACATTTATGTTAGATTCTCCAGAAATAGGTGGCTTAAACGGTACGCCTTTAAGTATACTTGTGACACCTTTTTCTTTGATTTGCTTTTGAATTAACGCTTGAGCAGCTTGATCGCCTTCAATACCTAAGTCTTTGTATAAGGATTCCCACCAGCTAAACGTGTTAAACATTGCTCCGTTAGGGCTGTGTGGAGACTTAAGATCTACATTTATACCATCAAACATTAAAGACTTTATTCCAGCGTTGCCAAAACCTTCTGCGTTATACATGTTGTTTATCTTAAACATCAAGTCTTGTTGATTTAAACTTTCCATGTCTCTTACGGTGTTTAAAAGAGTGTTAGCCCCTACAAACGCTACATCGTTTTCCATTGTTGGTCCACCGGCGTCTATATCTTTTATAGCCTTTTTTTCTCCATTAAGCACGTAGTGTAGTTGCCCGTCAATATCTTGAAATCTATCTTTGTTTTTTCCTGTCAATATGTCATCGTACATAGCTTGCTCAAAAGGCTTATTACCTCCTGAAATTTTATTTACTCTGTCTTCTTCTTTCATTAGGTTTCTTATAGCTAGCAACTTCTTATTGTCATCTCTAAACTGAGCAGTCGTAGAGTTGATTTTGTTCATCTTGTTAACTATAGTATCGTATTTAGCGCTAGAAGGATCTAAAAAAGCTATTTGTCTGCTTAGCTTTCTATACTCGTCACTATTTTGTTTCATAGTGCCTGTTACTATGTCAGACGTGCCGTCAAACAACAAAGAGTCGTCTATATCAGGATTAGCAGCAATATAAGCAGTCATACTAGCTTTTATTTGATCTTCAGCTTCTTTAATTCTTTGCACAACAGGTTTTAAGCCTGCAGAAAATACTGCTTGATCAGCTAGAGGTTGCAACGCTTTTTGTCTTTCAAATCTAGCTAACTTTTCATATAAGCCTTTACCAGAAGGTTGATTAACCATATCATTTATGTCACCTAAAAAATCTTGTGACATTAAGCCTTTGTTTTTATCTTGTTTCTTTGCCATTATTTTTTCTTTTTAGAAAATGGGCTACTTTGGTTTAAATACGATGGATACCCACTTACGTTAACTTCTGTGCCGCTTTCTACTCCGTATATTGGAATTTCCAGATCTTGAGGTCCAAAGTCATTTGTAAAAATAGGATTTGAGCCATAAGTAGGAGACATGTATGATGAGTCAAGCGTATTTCCAGGTAAAGTTGATCCTTGCGCCATTGTTAAATTGGAAGTTGATGGGCCTTTTAAAAAGTCAAACTCACCACCAGCGTAAGCGCTACCAAAAGCACTAAACATTTGTCCGAACGCTGCAGATTGATCTGCTCTAGCTTGATTTAAACCTTGCATTGTAGATGTTGCTGTGTCTGCTGACAAGCCGTACATTTGAGCTATACGGTTTTGTTCTTGTTGCTCTACGTATTGTTGGCCTTTTCTTCTAAGCATATCTGTTTGGAATCTTCCAGATCGTTGCATCTCGTCAATTCTAGAGGCTTCTGTTGCAGTAAGACCTTGCAGCCTAGCTCTTTCACCAGCTTGCACACCTTCAAGTCTAGAGGTTTCACCTAATCTAGCCGCTTGTAAGTTAGCTGCTTGACCTCTTTCTGCCATTTGATTTGCTCTTTCTTGTTGTGATATGCTAGCCGCAGATTGTTGTGCTTGTTGAGTGCCAGCCATAGCTAAACTTTGAGCTAAACCTCCAATACCGCTAGCGCCAGCCACACCACCTAAATTGCTTAATATGTTTGCTTGAGATTGCTGTGATTGTTGTCTGGCAAAGTCCGCTGCTCTTGTATCTACTCTAAGATCTTCGTATATATTTTCCGCTCCTTCATAAACGTTTTGCAAGCCGGCGTATTGGTTTTCTAAACCAGCGTATTGGTTCTGCATGTTTTCGTAAGGACTTTGTAGACCAGCGTAAGGGTTTGTAAATTCTAAATCCATATATTGCTCTCTCATTTCTTCTAAACGAGCTTGAGCATCACGGTTTTGTTTAGCCATTCTTTTTCTAGCTTTACGCTTTCCAAAATAACCTAATACCGCCGTTCCAAGCTGAATAGCCGTAAAAGGCTCCATCTTTAACGGACTAGCTTTTTTCTTGAAAGGTGATTTTAAACCTTTTATTGCCATAATATTATATTTTATCTATTTATAGTTACATTTTACAGCAGTTATTTACTGCTTTCAACCACTTCAGACCCTACCGAAAATAACTCTTGAGGAGCAGTAGAGCTTGTTGTAAACTTAAATTCAGAATAATATCCTTTTATTCCAGACTTGTTTACTTGGTTGTTTTTCTTAAACATTATATAGTCTTGATTAGACACGCCGTTGCCAAAGCCTTCTACATCTATATAGCTAGGCGCAACACTTATTATTTCACCTATGTGTATAGGTGCACTTAAGTTGCCTCCTGCATCTTCAGTAGAATAGTAAGCATGATCACCTACTTGAACTGATACGTTTTGATTTGCTGTACTTATTCTTATTCTTACCATAGTGTATATATTACGATGCTGATCCTTGAGCTATTAAAGTAGCTAGATCTAAGTATACTGTTACATCTTCTGAAGGATATTGATCTATAGTTACAGTTCCTGTAAATCTAGACGTGTCTGAAAAAGTAACTGTTCTTTCGTCAACAGGTCTAAACGTAAGAGTTTCTCCTCCTGAAAATGTTTGCGGATGAGTTACTATCATCGAGCCTTGTGTTGCGCTAGCGCTAACGCTTGTTACTGTATTTGTAGAAGAATTATCTACGTTTGTGCCTACGTACCTTACTTCGTTACCTCCTGAAATGTGATAAGTGCCGTTTAAATTTATAGTGGTTGCGTTAACATGAGAACCTCTTACGGTAGTTGTAGGTGAAGTAATAGCTTTAAGGCCAAGTGTACTTAACGTAAAACCTAATCCTGTCGCGACTTGTATTGACGGAGCTGAAGCCGTGTGAAACGTTAGAGTTATACCATCTGCAAATGATTGGCCTGACGTGCCGCTTAAAGTAATCTGCTTAGTAGCTGTATCTATAAGTTTTATAACAGGCGTTCCATTTAAAGAGCCGCTACTTACGCCAACAAGAACAGATCCCAAAGTAATATCAGAAATGTCGTCTAAAATAACGGTAAAAGAACTGCTAGTTGATCCGTTTACAGTATGTGTTTTTATAGTTTTAAACGATTTGTCGCTGTAAGCTCTAGAATCAATAACAGTAAAAAACCCAAAACCATCAGCGTCAGTGTCTACGTTTTCTACTGTCCAATCTATTGAAACAGGTGTAGAAGTTGTACTAGCAGGAGAACCTGTAGACGTTACGCTACTAGGAAAAGTTTTATACTTACCAGGATTTGTAGTGTCTATTAAAGCAAATGTTACTGTAGTATTACCTAGTTGATTTATTCTTTTGTTTATTACGCTGCCGCTACTAGTTGTAGTAGTATCAGTATCTGGTATTAGCAAGACGTTGTAGCTTGCGCCGGCAACAGCAGGAAACTTTATAAAGCCACTGTATATAGTAGAACTCATTGTTATATTAGAAACAGAGCTTATAGTAAAGCTTTCGGTAAACGTATTTGTAGAAAAGTTATAAAACTGTCTAGAGTTATTAGAAACTATTATTTGAAATTTAGAGCCAACGTCTCCTCTAACCTCAAACTGACGAACAGCGCCAGTCTCTAATATGTCAGAAATGTCAATGTTTAGTATTGTAATTATCTTCTTATCCATAATTTATCTTTTACTCTGGAGCTTCTTCGTTTGTCTCTGTAACTAATGTTGCAAATCCTAATCCTTGAACGTTAAATCCTGAAGTGTCAATAACATCATTAGTTTGAAAGTTGCCTTTTATATAATTAAAATATTTGTTTTCTTTTTCAACAAAGTTGTTTATCGAGCCAGACTCCATATTAGTGTATATGTTCTCTAAACTCCAACCGCTAGTTCCTTCATAGTTAATTGTTTTAAAGTTTTTAACTATAGAAGGCGAGTCATTAAAAACAGCTACAATACTAGAAGGTGCAGTAGGATTATTATAAAAAACGTTCATACTTGCTTCAGCGTGATAGTGTTTATAGAGTTTACCTTCGTTAAAGGTGTAGTAGTTTTTAGATAGGCTTAGCCCTGATTCAGGAATAAAAGACTTAAAACTAACCCATCCTTTAACACTTTCACTGTACGAAAGAGTTTGAACAGCTGCTATGTTAGCATTTACTCGAGTAAGTTTTATACTGTTAATCGACGCTATTGTTCCTCCGCTAGGCTTTAAAACTAAACTATTTACAAGATCACTAGAATCTTCGTTTCTAACTTCATCACCAACAGTAAGCGTGTCAGTAAAGTTGACGTCTCCAACTTCAATTTCATCATCACCTATTCTTACTAAAAATCCTTGATTTTCTGTATTATAATAATACACGTCTATGAATCCTCCGCTTTCTATAGTATAGTCTATATCTAAAGCGTATTGCTGTCCGCTAGGTATTTCTTCAGATAAAGTTTGAGATACATAAGCGTTAGTTTCAGCTATAGTATTAAGCTCTATGTTACCGTCTTCAAAAGATATTTCAGTGGCTGTAGAAGGATCAAACCCTCCAAAAGACCAAGAGTCTATTGAGCCTCCAGTAAATAAATTTGTGTTTGACTGTACAGAAGCGTTTTCTAACTTACCCACACCTCCTGTTGCTTCTATAGGATAAAAGAACAATCTATTTGAGCCGCTTACTGTCGCGCTAGCGTCAACAGTTAAACTAGCGTCTCCAGTAAATCCTTCAGGAGTGTTTACAGTAATAAAACTATTATTAGAAAAGTCTACAGAAAAAGTGTAGAGTCCTGGTTCGTTGATATTATCTACAACAAGTCTTACAGCTTCCCCTGACTCGTTAATGTTGCTTACAAATCCAGCTATAAAGCTTCCGTTAAATTGATCGGCAGAAAAAGGGCCTATGTTGTCAAACGTAAAAGAAAAAGTATAAGACTCTTCAAAAAAGTCTACTTCACCTGCGTTAAAAATATGTTTAAAAGTGTTGTCTTCAGCGTCTTCAAAGTTAGCAGGAATATTCCAGTTATAACCACCGTTACCGTAGTAAACTCTATTTTCTTGAAGAGCATGTACAGGTTGAGTATTAGGCAGTACGTTAGCTGACCAACCTTCAGGTATACTACTATTGTTTTCAGGTAAAGTTATATCTATGAAGTTTATTCTATTTAATACAACTTCGATGTTCCAAAACTGTATTCTAACAGAATTATGAACCGCCATTTCAGACAATTCATCAAACTGAAAAACACCTCTAAAAGCATACTCGCCACCGCCGTATTCGCCTGTCTCCATAGGGACTAGTCTAAGACCATCCATGTGGTGATTTGCTCTACCTATGTAGCCATTTGGCAGTGGCGTTGATGTTCCAGGTATAGAAGAATATAAGTGTTGAACTCCGTTTGTACCACTAGAAGTACCGGCAGTAAACGGTTGAAAAACATGCTGTATGTATATGCCGTAACCATAATTATTTAATTCAAATCCTGGGTTTAAAGAAGGCGTGTACTCTACATCTATCAAATACCAGTTGCCATGAACTAAAGCGGTGTCGCTTGTTATGTCTTGAGTGATTATACCGCTACTAGTATCGCCGCCAGGATGCATAACATGAACTTTATTTTGAGCTGTAGTTATTTCGTTTGTACCTTGTAATACGTTGCCTTGATTTAGATCAACTCCATTAAATTCTGTTATAGCTGTGTTTGCCACACCCATTGTGCCTGAAGAAACACCGTTGTCATTTCCAATGTACCATTGAGCTGTTGTCCCGTTGTTTAATGATATAGCTTCTGATAGTGTCGGCAAGTTTATTGGTCCGTAGTAGTCTTCAGCCCCATAAAACTGATTTATAGTTCCTTCAGCACCTATATTAAAAGTCCATCCTCCACCATCGACAGCATAGTCTACAGCAGTAAAAGCTAATTGATTGCCGTTACCTGAGTTAGGATTTCCATAAACACCAGGCACTGCTTCTGCAGCTTGTATAAATGGTTGACCTGTTACAGGATCTATTTGCTCTTGGCCTTGTACAAAGCTTTGCCCAAGGTCTTGAATAGCAGTCATTTTATATATTTCTACCGCGGTTATAGTTACAGTCTCTCTATAATCTCCAATACCAACTCTAACATCTACGTTTAGACTATCTACGCAAACAGTAGGGGCCATTTCTTCTACGAACTTGTATTGAACAGAAACCGCAAGTTCTGTTTCTTCGTTTTCAGCTGTATCTATTTCAGTTATAACTAAAGCGTTATTAGCTTGATAGCCATAGGCGTTTACGTTAGATGTGTCGAAGAGCTGTTCATCCGCAAAAAATGTTGTATAAGGATTTGTGTTTGTCGCCGCTTCAAGCCCAGCAGGTGCACCACTTGGTATATTGCTAGAATCTCTTAAAGTAGAGTTGTTAACAAATTGTCCAGAGCCATCTCTCAATCTTATTTCTATTGTTGGGTCATAATCGGATATTGTGCCTAAGTCTGTAGTATATTTAACAACTATTTTTATTTCTTCACCATTAAATATAGTCATGTTATTAGCTGTAGGATTAGCCGCTAAAACAGGTGGTGCTACATAGTCGTTAGGTATAGTGCTTCCTGCTGATACGTAGCCAGGAAGTAAAATACCAGCTAAAATACCGTCGTCGTTGTATGAAGAGTTTGTAAAGTTTATACCATCATAGTAATCATGACTAAAATTAAAACCTGCCCAACTATAACTTATTGTGCCTTCTGTGTCGCTCCAAAATATACGGTTGGTCTTAAAGTTTCCTGTTATACCAAAGCCATCGGTTGATGCGATTGCTGGGTTAATAGCATCATCAAGTGGTATAAGCGCCGTAGGGCTGTCACTAGTAAATCTAGCAAGCATTGCTTCAAAGCCGCTGTTATAGCCAGTTCCTTCAGGATAAAAAGCGTTACCGTCGTTAGTGGTGTTACGATAACTATACATTCTTTCACCATCAAAAGAGCCACCAGAGAAAAACTCTGGAAAAGCAGCGTCTTGATCTTGTATTCCTTCTTGACCGGTTACACCAGTTATAGCTTCTTGACCTTCAACAAACTGCTGATAAAACTCAGTGCTTATGGCTGGAAAACGTGTTATTGTTGCCTCAGCTCTAAAGCCAGTATTATTTAAGTACTGGTACTGAGAGTAATAATCGCTAATAGTGCCTCCAAAATTGTAATCAACACCGCCGTTTAACCCAGCGTTTTCAACTATTTCATTAGTCGAAGTAACAGGTGTTACGTCTACTCCTTCAGATATGTAAGAGTTAGCTAGAATGTTGTTAAACGAAGGGTTTAATATAGTTACATTATATTGCTTCTTGTACTCATCATAAGTGCCTAGTATTTTACCAGCGTTAAGCATGTTGTCTCTAAAAAAGTCTTTCATGCCAGCGTCTGAAATAGGCGTTAACCCATCCATTGAAAGTCGCATTATAGCTCTTCTTTGTTTGTCAGCAAAGTATGCTCTATAAGATTCTTTAGCGAAAGACTCAGGGTTTTTAGATATACCAAAATCACCTACAAAAGGATTAACTTGACCTAAAACATTTTCAGTAGCTACAAGCTGAGGATTACCATCAGCATTAAATATAGCGTCTTTATTTGCTAATATTCTTAACACTTTATCTTCGCAAAACGCTACTAAGTCAGAGTCTCTTGTATAAAGCTTTTGTATACTGCCATAAGTAGGATTAACATCTTTAGTTATTTTTTCTGCTTGTATAAACTGATTTAAGTTGTTTACACCGTTAGTTGAGTTATATATACCAGAGTATATTAAGCCGTATTTTCTATTTTCTTCAGAATAAGGTTCTTCTATTGTAGAAGAAGCTCTAGCTCCATTTAAAATAAACGGTGCGTTAAAATCGTCTCTTATTCTGTTTGATTCAATACCATTACCAAAAGATATACAGTTGTTCCAAGACAAACCAAAGTCTACGCCAGTGTCAACAAACTTAGACACGTTAAATATAACCCTATACCCAGCGTCAAATTCATTTTGTTGATCTGTGTAACTTTGACCTATTATAGCTGTAGTGTAACCGCCGTCAGGTCTGTAAAATCTTACTTCTTGATTAGAGTAATCTATTATGTCTTGATTAGCGTTTAAGTAGTTAAACCCAAATGTTTGAGCATTGTTTTCATGCCTTACTAAAAAGTGAAGTTGATCTCCATCTAAGTTCCACTGCCTAACATACACGTTTTGTGTTATTTGCTTTTTGCCATATCTAGCTGCTGGTAAATTTGGAAACTCTATTCTACTACCTCTTGGACAAAACATTTCAGCAGAGTCAACGTCTAACAACAAAGGAATAGCTTCGCTAGCCTCATAAAATATGTTTAAGTCAGCAGACTGCTTAGGTTTTGTTTCAAAAACAGCTGGTGTGTTTATTTTTAAAGCAGATAATGCTTGTGTTTTTTCGTCAACAAATTCTATAGTAGTAGGCGTGTCAGCATCTGGAAAGCCGCTACCGCCTTGTACCGGGTTAAAGCTTGACGAAGCGCCTGTTGGATCTTTATCTAACTCTATAATGTAACATACTCTTCTATTGTTCGCTTTACCAAAAGCCTCAATAGCAGCTTTTAAAGCGTCTCCATTTTCTACGTTAGTTGTATCAGCTGCCCAAACTAAAGCTTTTTCCTCAACACTTTTGCCGTCTAAGTAAGGTACTCCAGCTACATGTTGATGTCTAGTTCTCCAAGAAGTGTGATTGTATATGCGCTTTACATTAACGTTAAGTATAGTGTAAAGATCGTTAGTAGTATCGTTAGAAAACTTGAACTTAGAACCAATTTTTATGTTTTCAATAAACTCTTTTATAACGCCATCTGGATCACCGTTAACGTTGAAGGTTGGGTCCCACTGTCTTTCGTGCAGCTCTCTGTAGTTTAAGTCATATCCTTTACCTATTCCTGGGCCAGGCGCTGGCATACCAATAGCAGAGTTTGTTTGATCGTAATTGCCTTCAAACTCTACATAAAACCCGTCTTTTATAAAAAATCCTCCTCCCCATATTCCTTGCGTGTCTTTAGCAAGGCTTTGAAGTCCAGTAGCCGTAGAAGTTGCTAGCCCACTGTTGTCTGTCCAGTTTGAAGAGTGTAAGTTTTTTCCAGGAGCTAAAAAAGAAATATGCATAAATACTTTGCCTGTCTCCTCTCCATAAGAATCTTCAAAGCTAACGTCAAACACGCTATCTTGCTTCCACTGTTTAGATCCTCCTTCTATATAATCTGTGTTAGTGGTGACTATTCCAGGCAGACCATTCATCACGTTGCTCGCAGAAAAATTATCTACGTCATACTGTTGCTCTGTGCTAATAACGTTTGGAGACCAAGGTATATCTGTAGTATTGTTCCAAACTACTTTTGGATATGATACAGGATTACCTCTCCAACCTTGACCTGATTCTTTAGCATAATAAGAGTCAGAAGGGTTAGAGTCTGTCAAATACATGCTGTCTATAAAAAACGTAGGCCCTGTTTCAGACAAAATATCTGACCAATGACTTGAAGCGTCTGCTAACTCATCATCAGCTGCACTTATAAGTTCTTGAACAGTGGTGTCTGGATTGTTAGCGTAAGGATTAGTATTTAAAACTCCATCAAGCTCGTTAGAAGAATCTTGAATTGAAGCAAGCCACAATACATCTGCTGAAGAAGAAATAAACTTATTGTTATGAACTTCAACTTGCTTGTTAACTAAAGCTTGAAGTATTAGTTCGTCTATTTTTATTTTAACAAAAAACTTACCAGAAAAATCTTCTCCTTCTCTTTTATCTTTACGCTCTACAAGAAACGTTAGATTTGCATCTAAAGAGCCTGTAGCTGTGTTTATAGCTTTGTTAGCGGCTGCTGAAGCAAGCTTGGCGTCGCCAGGTGTTATCTTGTTGGCTAAGCCTAAAACATAAGCTCCAGATACAGTGCTAACGCTACTTACCTTATACTTTTTAGAGTGAGTAAAAGTCGCATCGTTAGTATCTTCAAGTTTCCAAGATATGTATATGTTGTTAGATGTTTCTGTAGAAGCGTTTTCACCATCAGAAGATGGTATAGGAGAGTGCCCTAGCGCTAAGTAAGAATCTACATCTATCTTTATTTTGTCTACAGTTTGATCAATCCTAAATTGATGTTCTTGCATTATAGAGCCATCTGTACCGCCATCATTAAGCTGAAGGTCATTGTTTAACTGGCTACACAAGTCAAAGTAGTTGTAAGCTATAGACTCTGGAGCTTCTGCTTTAACATCTATTACTTTGTATTTGTTCTCGTAGTTTATAGTACCACCATTTGCGCCAATTGTTCTTTTTAATACTAAGTAAGAGTCTTCTTGTATTTTGTTTATGTCAGACGAGTTAAATGCTAGCCACAGGTGTTCTTCTTTGTTGTCAAACTCAGTGTCAGAGCCAGGTATAAACGCGGCAGTCATTAAAGCGTTATAATACTCACCTGAAGTTTCTTTAACGTAAAACTTAAAGTAGCTAGCCCAGTCTGGAGCGTAGCTTGACATCTTAGCTTTTATATTTATAGCTTTAGTTGAAACCACGCCGTTCACTATATCGTCATCAGTAAAAGGAATTTTAATAGAACCTTCTGATGATGTGATTACAGGTGTTTCTCTTCCATACTCATCTCCAAAAACTACGCCAACTTGATAGTCTCTCTGAGACTTAACAGATTGTATTCCTCCTGTCTCAAAAGATTGTTTAACGTTTCTTTTTTCATAGTTAGCATAAACTTTAACGTCTTGATCAATATTGTATCCTTGAGTGTAATTAGCATAAACTAACCTGTTGCCAACTACTTCTTGAGCTATAGCTTTTCTTGGAACATTGTCGTATACTCTTAACAACTGATTTTCTGGAACTGCAGCGTAAATGTTTTCTGTGTTTAAAACATACTTACCCAAGTTTCTGTACCTATTTACATCATCAATAGGTTGAAGTAGCTGAACACCTAGCCCTGATCCTTTAGCGCTAAACTCTGGATCAGTGTTTTTTATTTTAGCTACAGAATAAACAACATTAGAATCGTCTTGCTTGTATAATATATCAACTTGAACAACATCTTTAGGTATGTCATGAGGAACAAAGTCCATTATTTCAAGCGACTTTATAGTGTTGTACATCGCTGTGTTATAACCTTCTTTTATGTCGTAAAAATTAGAGGAGTTATAAGCTTTAGAATATTTTGCAGAAATAATAGGCGCAGTAAAAGGACCAAAAGCCGAGTATTCACCGTCAGCATACTTATACCTGTAGGTAAATCTTGGAAATACGTTTTCAAACAAACTTTTTTCTTCTACTGAATCAGTGTGATTGATTTTTATAAAAGGAGCAGTGGATGGTCTTTTCTTAATTACAGTTACATGCTCTTCTTCAATGTCTCCAACAGAAGCGCCATTAACGAAAAGTAAAGTGTGTTGATTTACTGAAGTTGTTCCTAACTTGCAGTTTTTTATATTTATTTTTTTTGGCTCATTAACGCCGTCTGTCCACATTAAAAACTCATCAACTATATTTATACCTGTTATAGTTTTAGAAGGAAATTTTAAAGTAGCACCTTTAACTTTTTTCTTAGTATCTACAAAAACTAAAGATGAATATTGATTTTCTTCGTCCCACTCTAGTATTATGTCTTTATTGGCAGAAGTTATAAACCAATAAAGTTTATTTTCTTTTTCATCAGCAATAGAGCCTATACACGTAAAGTCATTAGAGCTAATTGCAAAGTTTCCATTAAAAAGTTTATCAATTCTTTTATTACCAACAATGTTTTGAGCAGTACCCACGTCAGAGTCTTCAGAAGTAGATATTTCTACGTTTAACGCTTCCCTGTATTCTCCATTAGGTATTAACCTTTCGTCAAGGTCTTTATTCATTTTACCTCGAACAAAAGTATTTTTAATCTCTGGCATAAACTATTATTTTATTTGTTTAGACTTACCTCTTAAAATACGCGTTAAATCGCTAATTTTTATATTTGATAGTCTTAACTTAGCTTGACGTGTAGCCGCAAACTTTTCTTTTTTAGCTCTTTGAACTATATACTCTGGAATATTTGATTTAGTAGACAATACTCCATGCGTTATTGATCTGTACATTGCCTCTTCAGCAAACTTGTGAACTTTCATTTCAGACCAAGTGCCAAGACTATCGCTTATGTAATCTAATATTACATCTTTTCCAGAAATGTTAGAGCTAAAATGTATTCTACCTAGTTCTTCATCTATATAAAAAGATCCATTGCTCTGAGCAGTTGAAGGCTCTAATCCATATCTTTGACCTTTAGCGTTTACTCGGAAGTCATCTACGTCTGCAGTGTTATCTTCAACCGCTTCGGCGTTACCTGCGCTTTTAAACTTTGTCCAAGTAGAAGATTCAAATCTGTTTTCTCTTTTTAAATTATTTACATTTGCATCTGATCTAACAGACAACTCATCTATAGTAGAAGTAACTTCCATATAAGCGTCAGGCTTGTTAGTCGCGTTGCTTAACGGCCAGTTAGCTTGACCGCTAGCTAAAACGTAAACTGTTCCTGAAACATTGCTAACATCAACGCCAGTTATGCTTTTTTCTCCAGATTCTCCAGCTGTCCACTCTACGTAACCTAAGTCAAAGTACTCTGCTGATGAGTGGTTAGCAGCTAAAGCACTTCCTACAGTAACATCTCTTATGTTAGCTGCGTCTGGAGCTATTGTGCTTAAACCAAACCTTACTGTACTTGCTGAGTGAGTAAATGTTTCTGTTATAGTATTACCTGTTGCTTTATCTTGCCTGTAGCTTGTTCCCGTGCCTGACTCTATTGATGTTGCATTTGCAGAAATCTCTAAAGTTGTCATTCCGGTAACATCTATTTCTTGCCAAAAAGCCTGAGCAGATCCGTGGTAGGTAGCACCTGTTTTGTGAGGTGCGTTTCTAAACTCTACGTTATTGTTAGCCGCGCTGTTAAAAACTCTACTACCAAACCAGCCGGTACGACCTTGAAGAAGCGTTTGTAATTTACCGCCTGTATCATCTAGCTTGACTAAACTAGCTGAAGTAGTGCTAAAGTCATCTGTAAAGTTAAAGTCAAGATCACCGTTTTGAACTAGCTGTGAGTTATCTCCAAAGAAGTATACACCTTCTTCTTCTTGAGCTATTTGAAAAGGATTTGAAGTTTGCGTAGTTTTATATATAGGATGTTTTATTCCTTTATCATCTACCCAGCTAATATGAGTATAGTTAACATAGTCTGCGGGTAAAACCATTGTTAAAGATGGTGGTAAGTTTATTTGTTGTGATTTTATAGATTTTAAAGTGTCAAAAGAAAGTTCAGCTAAAGCTCTTTGAGCCCAAAAACCTACATCAACTCTACTAACTTTATTTATTAACTTTCCTTCACCAACATAAACAACCATAAACTGATCTACAACATCATTTAAAGAGACAAACTGATATTCACCAAAAGGGCTTTGGTCAATATTATTTTCTTTCATGGTACTATTGTAGTACTCTTTATCGTGACCTTTTTTTAAGTTATAATACTCGTTTGCCATTTAGTTAAGATTTTTGTTGTTGTAAGTTAGTTACTTCTTGCTGAGTAGCTAATTGAGAAATTTCAGCATCTTTTATAGATATGCCTGCCAGCTTCAATATTTTTAACACAAGCTTGTTTTGCTCTGAAGGATGTAGTTCAAAATCTGTGCTTGTATTAGGATTCCACAAAGCGTTGTTATCTTGAAGCATATAACCCCAGTTAACGTTGTTTAGCTTTCTAATATAGAATACTTCAACACCGTTTGGTGAAGAAGGATTTGTGAGTATTCTGTTGCCACTACCTTGGTAGACTACGTATACAGGTCTACTATCATGAGGTACCAGCAAAGGAGCTTGAGATAAGTAATGGTAATTGTTCCATTCAACTCTTTGGCAAACAGTAGCACCAGATCCTGAGTTATTTCTTCTGTTTACAGATATAGTTCTATAATGATTTTCAGGTAGGTCAAAGGTACTATCATTATTATCTCCTGTGTCAAGACCAACGTCTGAGGATAAAAAAGCTCTAACTCTAAACAAGTCTAACTTTTCATCTATAAAATCAACAGGATTTGTTGATTCGTTATGATTTTGTGGCATTCTTTTGAATTGATATAGATCAAAAAAATACTGTTCAAATATTTCTATTTGAGCTTGGTTAGCGAATAAGTTGAATTCTTGAGGCGTGATATAACCTCTTTGCTCTTTGTTGGCTAGCGCCAATACTGTTTGATATACTGTGTCTACACTTATTGCCATTATGTTTTGTTTTTATAGTTAAGCAACCACCCCGAAGAGTGGCTGCTCTACTATAGGATGATTACGCGTTAAATCGCTTTTCAATGTTTGAATATATCTCCATACCTTCATCAGTTTTAAACCAATGCGCAAGAGCGGTATATGGATGCTCATCAAACGGTACTGTCATTATTTTTCTATCATTAGATCCCCACATAAAATTACGTTGATCAGATGATAATTTAATAATACCTTCTTCTACAGCTTTGATACCAAAGTTTCTAAGCTGCACGTTGTCATCAGACGCTAGCTCTAAGAATAGATTTGGATTTGTTCTTGCAAACACTAGTAAATCTCTTTTAAGTTCCTTAGAACTCATCTTAGACACTTCAGATCCTTTTTCTACTCGCATTATAGCTTCAACCATGTCTATATCTAAAGATCTAGCTGTAACTATAGCGTCAGCTTCTAGCTCTAATACATCTATTTGACTTTGAGCTTCAACTGCTGGTTTGTACTCATAAAAAAGCTTATCTTTATGAGGGTGGTATAATGATAGTAGTTTTTGTAGTATTACCTCTTCTTTAGGAACAAATAGACTGCCATCTCTAAAAACAATATGAGAAAGTCTTTGGTCACCTTTCATTTCGTCAACAAAACATGTTTGCTGATTTTTACAGTACTTCAACTCTCTTTGAACTTGCTTCTCTGGATCAAACCAATATACATTAGCAGACTTCATCAAATAAGAAATAGGCTTTTGTCTACCTTTAAGATAGTACAACCTATCTTTTACTTCCCAGCCTTTTTTAGCTGTTTCTTTTTTAGGTGGTTCTTGTTTTTCAATAACAACTTCTACCATTTCATTAGCAGCTTTTATTTCAGGCGCTACATTAACCTTTTTTGTTTCTTTTTTTGCCATGATATAATATAATAAAAAATTAATAAAAAAACTACCCCACCCGAAGGCAGGGTAGCTTAAAGTGATTTACTTCATTAACATAAAGTTGTTAGCACCTTGAGTAACTAAACATCTTTCTGATAAGAAGTGTAGTTGCATTGCATCTAAAGCAGATGTAGCAGCTCCTACAGATCCTGTAACCCAAGACTTCATTCTTCGGTTGTCAGTTTGTGAAGCACGGTAACGAACGTGTAAGAACGGACGCTTGATTGAAGCTCCAACAGTTTGATCGTATACAGATGAAGAACCAGCAGGAATAAACATTCCTCTAATAGCTCCAGCAGCATAAGCATCGTTGATTGATCCACGAGTAGCTTTATCGTTTAGGTAACGCATGTCAGACTTATAGAAGTCATAAGAACCTCTTCTAAATCCAGAGAAACCTAAGTTTAAAGCCATATCTTCAGAGTTATCAAATACACCGTAAGATGTACCACCAGCACCGTAAGAGTTCATAGAAGCTAACATATCGTCGATAGCTAGAGACGTAGCTCTATTTACAAACATCATGTTTTCTTCAATAGCACCTTGCTTGTCAAATTCAGCTAAGATAGCGTCAAATTCAGCTAAGTCAGTAGCAGCGTTAACACCAGTAATACCAGTAGTAACATTACCTCTTTCTTCGATAGCGTTGAATAATCCTTGAGTACCAGTAACATCTCCTGAGTTTGAACCGTAAAGATGATCGTCAGTTACGTCAACTGCACCACCAGTATAACCACCAGCAGCTCCACCTTTTACAGACTCTAACATAGACATTTCTAAGTAGTCGTTAAAACGAGCTCTTGTATCAGACTCAGCTTTTAGATACCATAAGTAACCGCCTTGTCCGTTTTCAGTAGAAACCTCTACCCAACCAATACGAGATGCATCAGAACCTGATACTTCGTAGTAGTCTTTCATGATAATAGGCTTATTAGAAAAAGACTTGAAAGTTGGCTCATTAGCTCCTCTTGAAGAACCGCCGTCGTAATTGTCACCTTTCTTAAACTCAGAACCATAAACTAATATAGTAACTGAATTTGCACCTTGTGATGCATCAAAAGTAACGTCCAAGTTAGCTTCACCGTAAGGTGCGCATGTAACAGCAGCGTTAGATACAGCAGTAACTAAAGCTTTAACAGTACCTTGAGAGCTAGCTATAACAACAGTATCGTTTTTGCGAATACCGTGGTTTACACCAGCAGCTATGCCATCAATATCATTACCGATTGTTACTACACCACCACCAGTAGTAGCGTCTGTAATTTCACCTGTATAAGATAAGTGTAAACGTCCTTGCTCAGACCATACAACTTGATCAGCTGTCATAGCCTCTTCAGCACCTATTTTTGAAAGAAATCCTGAAATAGTTCTCGGTCCGAAAACTTCAGCTTCTTTTTCCATAAGGTCTGGTAAATATTGTTGCGCCCAGTCATTTGCACCAGACGTAAAATCTAGGTAGTTATTAGATAGCGTTTGCTTTCTTGAAGAAGGAACGCTATTTAAACTACCACCTGCATTAATTGCCATAATAAATATTTTTAAGTGTTAATTATTTTTTAATTTTAAATTTAAAATCAGAAGAATTATCACCTAACACTCTTACTTTCATTTTACTAGTATTAACGTCACCACCAAATTGCTGGCGAGGACTCATACTAACGTTTTTAGCTTTAGCAACGCTTTGCTTTAAAGCATCTGCTTTGCCTTGCTCGTAAAAGTGCTGTGCAATTGCATCAGCGTTCATAGCTGTAAAAATACTTTTGTGATAACCCTTAGCGTCTGATATTACATTATCTTCATTCAAAAACTTTTTGACAAAGTTGTTAATATCGCTTTGAGTTTCTTTAACACCGTCTACGTTCTTAACGTTATATCTAAACTTCTTGTCACCAACGTTATATTCAAATCCTTTGAATTTTTCGTTAAACAAGTTATTAGTTTTGTTCATAAACGCGCTGTGTTGTTTCTCAGCTACTTTTCTGTTGTCTTCCGACTCTTTGTTATATCGATTAAAAAAGTCCATTGCCTTTTGATATTCATCGTTAGGCGCTTGACGCATTTTAATCTCATCGTAATATGTGGATTTTACACTTTCCAAGTGGTTCTTTGCTTGAGCAACTTGCTCCTTCAAAGCTAATTTTTTTCTTCTTATATCTCTATCATCATCTAACTCTTCGTCAAAAGAAAATTGATCTTCCATCATGAAGTCTATTTCTTCTGCGTTTAGATGAGGTTTAGTTTGCTTATAGTATTCTTTTAACAGCGTTAAATTATCTAAGTCAGAGTAATCTCTGTTTAGCTTAACGTAGTCTTCTATGTTACCACCAGTTTCATTCATAAAGTCAACTAACTTTTGAATGTTTTCTGGTAAAGGCTCTCCTGTAGCTTCTGCTTCTTGTACAGCTTCTTCTACTTCGTCAACTAATTCTTTTAAAGCCTCGTTTGGCTCTTCGTCAACGACTTCTTCTAGTACTGGCTCTTGTGTTTCGGCCTCCGGCTGTACTTCTTCTTGTTCCGGTGTGGCGTCGGCACTTTCATCGCTTCCAACCACTCCTGTGTTGTCAGCTGAGCCATCTGCAGCTTCTGTTGTTTCTTCTGGGTTTTCATCTTCAATTGGTTTGTCTAAGTTTACTTTAATAACGCTGTCATCGCCAGCACTTTCAAATACACTTTCATCAACTGTTTCTACAGTTTCTTGTGTAGTCTCATCGACTACTTGTTCATTTTTTTCTTCTTCCATAATAAAATATTATATAATTAGTAAAATTACCTAGGCTCAAACGAGCCTAAATCAAATCCACTTCCAATAGTATCATTACTTGATGATTCAAAGTTTTTAGGTGGTTTACCCGTCTTTCTTTGATCTATA
>Ga0181388_1000086_pt1 | contig 28385 bp, 32 predicted proteins | sample 11SPOviralmetaG_FD_130120 | JGI IMG/M metagenome (GOLD analysis project Ga0181388, IMG submission 130120) | Marine viral communities from the oligotrophic San Pedro Time Series (SPOT) site, San Pedro Channel, CA, USA - 11 SPOT_SRF_2010-05-17 | ecosystem: Environmental > Aquatic > Marine > Strait...
GAGTAGTTTCTTTTTGTGGTGTTTCAAGTACAGCGCCATACATTTCGCTTGTGCCTGCTTGATAGAAGCGAATCTTGTTTAATATTTCTGTAGGAAATGTACGGATTGCCTCTAATAATTTCAATGTCCCAACCCCATCAATGAGTGTAGTATATTCAGGTATTTCAAAAGATATTTTTACGTGACTTTGCGCTGCCAAATTATAGATTTCAAAACGTTCAAACTCTGGATGTTCGTGAACTATCTTTGTAATGTAGTTTGTTAACGATGAACCATCGCTCAAGTCGCCATACTCAAGATGAATATCTTCCCTGATATGATCTATTCTTGTATGAGAATAAAGCAGTGATGTACGACGAACAATACCAAATACTTTATACCCCTTTTCAATTAATAGTTCAGCAAGATATGAACCATCTTGTCCGGTAATGCCTGTAATGAAAGCTAATTTTGTCATTATAGGCATAAAGATATTAGGTTTAAATTATTTTTATAAATAAATATAGAACAATTAACATAATACGATTATAATGACTACGCCAGAATGTTTTGCGACTATGTGTAATCATAATTGTGCCAATGAATTAGTTGGGTTATTATTATCATTGTCCGTACATCACAGAGATAATACAATATTCATTATTTCAGACACTCTAACGAAACAATACATTGAAACTATTACCCCAACACCAAAATTAAATATAGTATGGCATTTAGAACTAGATAAATACAATGGTTTGAACCGTATACAAATGGAACGAAACGGCACGTGGAGTGATTTTCAAATGTCTAAAGCAAAAATTATATCATATGCTTTAGAAAAGTTCAATGATGTATTATTATTAGATACCGATATTATAGTTACAGATAAGATAGATGGGATTGATAAAAGCAAATCGTTAGGAGTTTCTCCTCATTACATAGATGAAAAAGAATGGAAGATTGTAGGGTATTATAATGGTGGAGTATTATGGACGAACAATAAGCAAGTCCCGTTAGACTGGATTGAGTTTACAAAAACTTCACGGTATTACGACCAAGCATCAATCGAAGACCTAGTAAACAAATACCAATACTTTGAATTTGGAAAGAATTACAATATGCAGTGTTGGAGATTTAGAATGTGTTCTACAGAAAAAGAAACTGAAATAGACAAAGATTTTACAGTAGAAAACAATACGGTTCTTTATCAAGGAAAACCACTAAAATTCGTCCATACACACTTCATTAATCATCATGTATATGCGCCATTTAATAAGACAATTATAAATAAGTTAAGTGGAGCAAGGCGTTTCAAAGAATTGGCTATAATATACCGTGTTTATAACAAGAAATGGTTGTTGCGATTACCAAAACAACCTATGCCTGGCAGAGGCAATCACAAAAATGACAGTTACAGAGAACTACCTGAAATGATGAAACAACACAATCGCGATTTAGAAGTAGAGCAACATTCAGAAAGCATACAATGTTGGATTTCACCTAATATTGTTACATATGACAGACCCACATTAGAATGGTTTACACCTGAAATGATTAACTCGTCATTGATATTGTTAGGAAATGGGGATGTGAACGTGGAAGGGAAAGAGATTCATAACATCAATGCGAACATACACATTAAACCATGGATATTTTGGCCTAGAACACCTATTATATTAGAAAAAACTCTTTCTGAAAAAGGTATTTTAGACTACAATGACCGCACAATAGATTCTATATTTATCGGGAATTTCGAATCAGCTATTCAAGAAAAATATAGAAAAAATACACACAACTGGCAGCCAGTTTTAAGTGAATACCATTTAACATCCGGACGAAACTATTTATTTACCCATGAAGAATATTTACTAAAATTAAGACAAACTAAATTTGGACTGTGTATCCGTGGATATGGGTCCAAATGTCATAGAGAAGTTGAACTAATGGCTTTCGGAACAGTGCCTGTAATAACACCAGAAGTATCTATAGAATCTTATATGGATCCTCTTATCGAAAACGTTCATTATATTAAAGCGAGCAACCCAGCCGAATTTAAGGAAAAAATTAATTCCATTAAAGAAGAACAATGGATGTCTATGTCACAATCATGTTATAATTGGTACCAACGTAACGTCCATAGTAAAAACTGTTGGAATAATACTATAGAACATATATTATATGAATTTTAGTTTGAATCTAATAATACAAATAACTTAAAAATAGTCATTATATATGGTATAATGACTACTTATACAAATAACAAATTAATAGACGGTTTTGGTTCACAATATCAAAAAATCGTCCAGACATATGTTTTATGCAAAATGAGAAATATGGATTTTGTATATCGTCCATTAACCAGCATGGAACATAATTACGACAATGATAGCAATTACTTAGATAAAATGGAAAATCTCATGAATATAAAAAATAATGTTACAAATTTACAAAACGAGGAAGACGTTGAAACATTGAATCATATGTGGGTTATAAAAGAATTTGAAAAAAACATGGTAGAATATTCAACTAATCCACATATTGAATTCACAAAAAAATGTTTTTGGCAAAACAAAGAAAGGGATTTTTTCAAAAATAAAAAAATCAATATAGCGGTACACATACGTCGTGAAAATACACATGACAAAGGTCTTGCTGGCCCAAGAGCAACTACAAAAAATGACTTTTATTTATCGATAATTAAACACATAAGAACTTCTTTCAAAGACAAAGAGTTATTATTTCACATATATTCTCAAGGAGAAAAAGACAATTTTAAAGAATTCGAATCTAATGATACTATTATGCATATTGATGAAAATATAGAAGATAGCTTTATTGCGTTGGTTGCTGCTGAAATACTGGTCATGTCTCCTAGTAGTTTCAGTTATGTTGCGGGGCTGTTAAGTGATGGAATAGTATTTTACAAACCTTTCTGGCATCTTCCAAAAAAAGAATGGATAGTAGCAAAATAACAAATTCATGAGAAACAAACATAAATGAATAAGTTTATTAACAACAATAAATGAAATTATTAGTAGTATTAACACAATATAAACGATCCCATTTAGAAAATCAATTAAAGCAAATTGATAATCAGACTATAAAGCCGGACTATGTGGTAGTATTTCAAAATGAAAATCATATAGACATTAGTCACTTAAAATCCACGTATAATTTTATTCACATTAAAAGTGATTATAATACAAAATATTTTGGTAGGTTTGCGGCTTGTTTTACTTTTCCTGTTGATATATGTATGGTATTTGATGATGACATAATCCCTGGCACTAACTGTATACAAAATTATGTAGAACAATGTGTAAATTTAAACGCGATTATAGGAGGCAATGGCAGAATTGGGTATAATAACCAACACAAATTACGCAGACCTAGGGACGTAGGAAAACGTCAAGATGCTACATTAGTAGATTTTGTCGGTCATTTATGGTGTTTCAAAAAAGAATGGCTTCATTATATGTTTGGTATAGAACCTTTTACATATGATACAGGTGAAGATATGCATTTTTGTTATAGTGCAAAATTATTAGGAAATGTTAATTCATTTGTTGGGAAACAACTTCAACAATGTGATGAATGTGACATAACGAATAACAGTTTGGCTTCAGATAATGTGGCATCACACAAAACCACTACAAATGATTTTAGAAAGTCGGTAGAAGATCATTTTTTAAGAAAATATGATTTAAAATTAATAACGCATAATTAGTATAAAAATATGTTATTTTATTAAATAACATGTTTCTAATATGTTTTGGGACTCGTCCAGAGCTAATAAAATGTATTCCATTAATTCACAAGTTTATTGAAAATAAAATACCCTTTAAAACTTTATTTTCAGGACAACATCAAGATATGATACAGAATTTTTTCAAATATATAGACAAACCTGATTTTACTTTTACCAATATAATGGAGCACGGTCAAACACTAAATCAGTTATCTAGTAAAATTTTATTACAAACAAATAAATTATTTCAAGAAAATACATTTTCAAATATCATTGTTCAAGGAGATACAACTACAGCATACACTCTGGCATTAAGTGCGTTTCATTTTCAGATTCCAGTAATACATTTAGAGGCGGGGTTGCGAACAAATGATAAATATAGTCCATTCCCAGAGGAAATAAATAGACGGTTAATATCACAAATAGCAAGTATCCATTTATGTCCAACCACATTATCTCTGGAAAATCTTCAAAAAGAACAAATCACAAATGGCGTTCATTTAGTTGGAAATACGGTTGTTGATATTTATAAATATATATTTGAAACTACAAGTCCATCTAATAAAATACAGGACATTATTGATAATAATAAAGAATATATTGTAGTAACGCTTCATCGCCGTGAAAATAGAGGAGTTAAAATGTCTTCTATATGGAATCAATTAAACGCATTGTCTAGTAAATATAAATTTATCTATATTACTCATCCATCATTGCCAGATAGTAAAAATATATTGGATAATATGAATATTATACTGTTAGATCCTCAAGATTATGAAAGTATGGTTCATTTAATTTCTAATAGTAAAGGAATTATAACAGATAGTGGTGGATTACAAGAAGAGGCTGTATGTGCGAATAAACGAGTTTTAGTTTGTAGAGATACAACAGAACGTCCAGAAACGATTGAATGTGGTTTGGGTAAGTTAATTGATACACAAATTACAGAAAATATGTGTTTTTTTGATGAAGAAATCGACAATGTAATAGAGAATCCTTATGGAAATAATGTTTGTGAAAAGATAATTGCCAACTGGGAAATTTAGTATAAACAAATATAAATATTTATATTATAATGAGTAAAACACAGACAATTTGGGAAAATAGATACAAATCGAATGGAAATTCAGGGGCAGGTTCATATGGCGTTTTATGTGAATACAAAGCAAATTTTATAAATAAATTCACAATTGATAATAATTGTAAAAATGTTATAGAGTTTGGTTCAGGTGATGGAAACCAAATGTCTCATTTCAACGTTCAACAATATACTGGAGTTGATATAAGCGAACATATAATAACCATATGTAAACAAAAATATAGTCATCTAAAAAATGTACAATTTCTCACTTATGATGAATATTATAAAATATCATCTAAATTTGATGTAGCATTGTCACTTGATGTGATATATCATTTAGTCGATGACAATGTATATGAAAAATATATGAATGATTTATTTAATTCTAGCAATAAATTTGTAATTATCTACTCAACAAATATGAAAAAATCTTATAATGGTTCGCATGTATATCATCGTAAATTTACTGATTATATTGATTTTAAATTTCCACAAGCGAAATTATTATGTCATGAACCAAACCCATATCAAAAAATGTCAGGTGCTGATTTTTTTGTCTATCAAATAAACTAAGCAATATTCGTTTATAAATATATTATATAATGTTTTTATACAATATATTTATATACGAATATCCTTACGTTTTGAATAAGTTGAAACAATTAAACGCTAACGAAAAGTCTATGATACATAATACTTCGTGGGGATTTGAAGGATGTCACGTAACATTTAAAAATAATCTTGATGATATATACACAAATGTATTGCATAGTGACATAAAAAAATCAAGCTTAAAAAATACAACTATATACGATATTACAAAAAACCCCGAAGATAGTTTAAAAGAAAAATTTGATTTTGTTTTAAATGTATCGACTGTAGAAGAAGTTAAATATTCTCACGTAACTATTATAAAAAATCTGTTAGAACAAGTAAAAATAGGTGGTTATTTAATCATTACATTTGACTATAATTCTGATAACACTACTGGTGTTGGCTCAATACAATTGAATGAAGTTGAAGATTTTTTCAACATAAAATTAGAAGACATTAGCAATAAGATATCAGGAATTAATAGTGAAAATATAGAAACAAAAAACCAGCAATTAAATTGTGGTGTATTAGTAATACAAAAAGAGAAAATTTAATAAATTGTTAACAATAATATAAAAATATAATAGTGTTTACTACTACATGTCTATAAATCCTATAATCAACCATTTAAAAAAGAATTTTTCAAAAAATCCTGTAAATGTAATAGAAATTGGTGCTAGATATGGTGAATCTAGTAAAATAATAATAAATAATTTGAATATAGACAAATAGTTTAATTATGCAAAATATAACATTTACTAATAATATAATGTTATATTTGAAATCATATTGTTACAGTAAGCACGAATTGCCTTTTATTATTGCTAATTTAGATGAAGGTTTCGGTCATATTGATAAACTCATATTATACGAGTATAATTTCACCCATACAGGATTATCAAAAGAGTATGAAGTTGAAAAAGTATTACATTTAATACCAGAATATTTAAAAACAAAACTATTATATAAAAAAATAGATTTAACAAAATATATAGATTATGCTGTTGATGACGAACATAAATGTCACGAAATAAACGAAAATATACAACGGTCTTGGTTGTTCAATGATGCCGATATTGTTTTGCGAGATGATGATATAATAATAGACATTGACATTGATGAAATTATATATAAAAAAAGTTATGTAAATTTGATAAACGAATTAAATTCGAAAAACAAACCTCTTAGCATAAGACTGAATCAGTTTTTTTTCAAACATAATTATTTATGGAGCGATTGTGCTTTTGATGCTCCTGCTATTTATAAATATAAAATGGTTAAAAATATAAATAAAAATATAAAAGGAATTCAATGTAAATATCAGCGATATTGTCATCAAAAATCATCCAATATATATGGTTGCCACATGTCTTGGGTTATGCCAATTGATGATATGTTGAAAAAAATTCGCAGTGGTGCACATACAAAATATCATCATCTAGGCAAACGAGAAATATTAGAAAAAGCTATAAATGAAAAAAAATATATTTTTGACCCCAAACGTTCTTTCACTATAGACGTGTTAGATTTAAAGGATTCTAGAATTCCGAGCATACTTCAAAAAAATGATATATTTACCGAACATAGTAATCTAGCATAACTTTTTGTTGTTCTTTTGTATTTTTCCATTCACCTACTTTAATGTAACCAGGCAATTCTATTATATGAACGTTTAAATCATTTCCCCAGTTTCCTTTTGGCAATTCATCTATAAAATACTTTGGAATATACAAATTTTTTAAATTAACATTTATTAAATATAATAGAAATCCAAAAGTTCCAAAACCTATTGCTAGATTAGTAACACTCGTTAACAGCTCTAGGTCTTGTTTTAATGAATTACTAACATGCTTAATATTATCACGTATTAATAATTCATTTATGCAGGGGTTAGATTTGTCTTCACATACCAGTATCGCGTTATCATATTTTTCTATTATTTTATTGTAATAATATAGCGGTGGCTGAACATAAGAACTATGTGGTCTATTTGAAAATATATCTCCTCCCCTGAAATGAATAAATATGGCATTCGTATTTATTATGGACTTCTTAATTTCAATAGCAAAAATGTCTATCACATATTTTTGAAAATATTGCTTCATTTCATAAGGTTCTGGGTCAATCATATTATGCGTTTTTAAATTGAAAAAATTATTTGTAATTATGTCACCACATACATTTTGATTTGCAATATCTAATTTTATTTCAGTAGTTTTTAATAATTGATGTGGTTTAAACCTGATAATATTATGTTGTTTAAAAATAGCATAATGTATTGCTCTGATTATTTGCAATACATTATTGCCTAATCTACCATACCATTCATTTATAACCAGCATCAATATTCTTTGTTATTATTATTGAAAACTTATATTTATGTTTGTAATAATAAAAGTTTATTATTAAACAATAAATATGCCATCATTATTTTTCATTTCAGTTATTAACTCTCTGTAAACATTATAAATAAAAGGATACAATTTATCCTTTTCGCGTTTCTGCTCTGTGTTTTCTAGGTTCAAAGGCCCTACGTCCAATAATTCAGACAATCTCTCTTGATTCTTGAATACATCTTCAAACTTTACACATACTATTTTATGTTTCCTATTTTCATCTTTCGTTGTGTAATTTCTATAAAACTCTTCTATTCCATACAAATCTTTGTTTTGTTCTAATACTTGCTGCAATGTTACATTTTCATCAGGAGCTTCTATATTCCTTAGATGAAGATGGTTCCTGAATCTTGACAAAATCGCCTTTGCTGGGTCTCTATAAATATAAATTATTATATTTTCCATGTTCTCATCATCACTATCCTCTGGAAATTCCATTAATGGTTTTCTATAATGACAATGAACTACCTTTCCGTATTTTTCTAAAGCACGCCATATCATCCAAGAACCGCACCCACCATAAGAACAAATCCAAAACTTTTTCATAATATTATTTTATTATGATAAATTAAATTACATATCCTGACGCTCTTCTATCATATCTTTGAATACTGTCTTGCTATCGAAATGAAGTATCTCTTGTTTCAAGTCTTCATTTAAATGTAATCCGATACCATGATCTTCAATATACAATTTTTTGATTTTATCTTTCTTTTTTAATAAATCTTCTACACCCTCTTTTGACAATAAATAAAAACGACCATTACAATATATGGTGCCTCTCAATATTAAATTGTCAGGCAAACTGGAGTGAAACTTATTGTAGTCACATATTTGCGTTTTCATTTCTATTGAAAATCCACCATAATGGCAATTCGGTTTATCTATTAATTGTCCGCTTATCCTGCTAAAGAAATTGGGTTGCTGCAATATCTGGTCGTCATCTGTTTTAAATATATATCTATATTCGAATGTCTCATTCACTGCCTTTAACGCGGTAATCATTTTATGGGGCAAAGAAATATAATCATCATCTGTAGCAACGTACAATACATGATTGTCAAAATCAAAATAATATTCATCGCCATCACATTGTTGTTTGTCTCCAACAATATGAAAATATTGTATGCTCTTTGGGAGTTTATTCAACCATAATTCTTTCTGTAGTTCAGCTTTGAATTTATATGCTTTACAATTCAATATTAGCAAGACATAATCAGTGTAAATCATTTTTTTATATTATATGAGTTTACAAATTTTATATTATTGTAACACAAAACACATTTTTGTAAATTACAGTTTTGAATGTAGACCCTTTATAAATTTGCTAAAATCGAAACTATCGTATTTGTCTTTCCTTAGTTTTTTCAACTTTTCATAGTGTTTTGTCAAAGAATCCCAATTTAAGTTCTTGAATTCCTTTTCATCTTTTAAAAGCAACATAGGAATTTCTTTGAATATATCATTGTCATGATATTGTTCTTTTACTAGAATAGGTATTGAACCAGCATAAATACTGTCATAAAATCGGAATGTATCCAAACCATTCCCTCTAGGACACAATACAAACTTAGACTGCCCTAGTTTTGTGAAAAAATCATCTCGTGATATGGAATAATTCATCCACGTCTGCATATTTTCAATAGTCATACAAGGTCTATGTTTGATACCGTCATATATTCTTTTCCTACTTGGATGAGTATTTATTGAAAAATTACAATAACATAATATCTCCTGATTATCGTGCTCGTCTGCTTTTGAGAACGATTCAATTGACCTGAAATCACACCCCATAGGTAGAAATTTTATTTTGTCATGTTTATAATCTGTATTGGGAGCATAAATATATTTTACATTGTTCGGTATTTTTAGATCTTTTTTCAATCGTCCATCGCCTTTGCCTACAATAATTATATATGTATGAGGTTTCTTTTCAATGTCACTAAAATATTTTTCTATGTGATGAAGATTATCCATAGAACCAGTATGAGAACCTATAAATAATATACTACTCTTGTCAGGTATATCATCAGGGGTTTCAATAGTAATAACACCATTTTCATCAAAAAATTGACGATTGTTTATCAAAAGAAAACGATTCATCCTAATATATTTATACATATAAAATAAATTAAAAAATGTGTACCTTACTATATAATGACATCACCCACCAATAAAATAACTGGTTTCTACATAAATCTAGATTCAAGAGAAGATAGAAAAACCCATTTCGAAGAATTAAAACGAAAGCATCCTTTCTTTGAAAATGTTGAACGTATGTCAGCTGTATGTGAATCAAATGGTGCTATTGGTTGTGGCAAATCGCACATACAAGTTTTATCCAAATGTTTAGAATTAGACGGCGAGGTATTTTTAGTCTGCGAAGATGACTTAACTATTTTGAATGAAGAACATTTCAAAAAATTTGTGGATTCAATAGATATCCATGAAGATTGGGACCTTATTACATTAACGCCTAGAGGCACTACCATGAAAGGTGAAGAACTATCAAACGGGTTTTCAAGAATATATAACAACCAAACCACAACTGGTTATATAATTAAAAAATCAATTATACCTAACCTAATAGAGAACCTCAAAAAAGCAATTGCCGGCCTTGAAAAAGGAGGAGCACCTGTTACCTATTCAATAGACCAATATTGGAAACGTCTTCAAACCAAACATAGATTTTATTATTTTAACCATATTTTCGCCGGACAGCTGCCCGGTTATTCTGACATAGAAGAAACAAATGTTAATTATAACAAACGGTTCATCGAGCAGAATAATTACTAATGAGTTATTCAAAATAATATAAACGTTCTGCTCTATATATAATGTAAATATGGTGATTGTATGCGACCAACCCTATCCATCTGATTCAAAGTATCAATCCTATTTTGAATCTTATTCATTTCCTTTGAGTGACTTTCAAAAATATGCGATTGAAGCTATAATCAAAGAACAACATGTACTGATTACAGCACACACCGGTTCTGGCAAAACCCTTCCTGCAGAATTCGCCATTAATCATTTCAAAAAACAAGGCAAAAAAGTCATTTATACAAGCCCCATCAAGGCTCTTTCAAACCAAAAATATTACGAGTTTACACAGAAATACCCTCATATATCATTCGGTCTCTTTACTGGAGACATTAAAACTAACCCCGAAGCTGATGTCCTGATTATGACTACTGAAATCTTAATGAATTATTTGTTTACTGCTACCACTACCGCATCTGAAGATACTATGAAACCTACCCTTCATTTCCAAATAGATATACAAAACGAACTAGGTTGTGTAGTATTTGATGAAGTTCATTATATAAATGATGCTGACAGAGGACAAACTTGGGAAAAAACTATTTTAATGCTTCCATCCCATATACAGATGGTTATGTTGTCTGCAACTATTGATAATCCAAAAGGCTTTGCTAAATGGTGTGAAAAGGGTTCTGATAACAAACAAGTATATCTGGCATCCACACATCATCGTGTTGTACCATTGACGCATTATGGTTACATTACTACAAACGAAAGTGTTTTCAAACACATTAAAGACAAACATACACAGCAAGAAATTAAACAAAATACTAACAAACTCATATTGCTACAAGATGAAAAAGGTAATTTTCACGACAAAGGGTACAAAACAATTGTAGATATTAATGAATTGTATAAACAAAATCGTCTTCGAATGAACCGTAAACATACACTGAACCAATTGGCAGGATTCTTACATAAGCGTGATATGCTTCCTGCGATCGCGTTCGTATTTTCAAGGAAAAACGTGGAATCTTGTGCGAACGACATTACTGTGCCTATTTTGGAAGAAGATAGCAAGACCCCTTATATTATTCGTAAAGAGTGCGAACAAATTGTCATGCGATTACCTAATTATAAAGAGTATTTGGATTTGCCTGAATACACTAATTTGGTTTCTTTATTGGAAAAGGGAGTAGGCATCCATCATTCTGGCATGATTCCCATTTTAAGAGAAATCGTAGAAATAATGATCTCGAAAAAACATATTCGTCTCCTTTTTGCTACTGAATCATTCGCGATTGGATTGGATTGTCCTATCAAAACAGCAATTTTTACGGGCCTTACTAAATTTGATGGAAACGGACAACGTTCACTTCACGCACATGAATATACTCAAATGGCAGGCAGAGCAGGCAGAAGAGGCATTGATACGGTAGGACACATAGTTCATTGTAACAATCTATTTCCACCTCCTTATCTTGCTGAGTACAAGAAGATTATGAATGGAAAACCACAACAACTCATTTCAAAATTCCATATCTCATATGGACTAATTTTGAACTTGTTGAAAAACGGACAAACAAATAATTTTCATCAATTTGCTGAAAGAAGCATGATAAACACTGAAATTACTGGAACAATTCATCTATATAAATCTGACATTGAAAAACTAGCTAGTGAAATTAAATTGAAATCCGACCATGCCGATAGAGCAAGAAGTCCTAGACAAGTGTGTGAAATGTATATTGATATTAAATCACAACTTCCAAAATTAACAAACAAAAAAAGGAAAGATGCTGAAAGAGAATTGAAAAGCATTGAAGATAATTATCGCGACCTTCACAAAGACTTGCCACGCATTAATGAAATCGAAACTATGAATAAAGAATTAAATGGTTTGAAAACTGACTTATATTCGGCCGAATCATTCATTCAAACGGGCACCGAAAAAGTAACCAATATTATGTTGAGCAATAGTTTTATAGAAAAAGATAACGATGAGTTTGTCCTTACAAACAAGGGATACATGGCCTCAAATATAGCAGAAGTTCATCCACTTGTCATGTCTGATTTGTGCGATAATTGGAATTTCTTTTACCAGTTTTCAGCAAAACAACTTGTTGGCTTATTTTCATGCTTCACTGACATTAAAGTCCTTGATGATGATAAATCTTTTTCGGCAAACACTGATGATTATAACTTGAATAGTTATATTAATGCTGCGAAGGATTCATTTAATCAATATGCCGATGCTGAAAATTACGAGCAAATTAATACTGGATTTGACTACTATGAACCAATGAATTATGACCTTATAGATCTTTCAATGGAGTGGTGCGAATGTAATAACGAAGAAGAATGTAGAATATTCCTTCAAACCCGTCTCCTTGAAAAACAAATTTCTACAGGTGATTTCAATAAAGCAATGTTAAAAATAGTCACCATATCAAAAGAACTATCTACCATTTGTGAAGACATTGGAAAGATCGATTTATTACATAAATTGAACCAGATTGACAAAATGGTCTTGAAATATGTAACTACATCTCAGAGTTTATATCTATAAAATTGATTCGTATTTATTCACTATTATAGGGATAAATACAAATGAAATAACAATGGACTTCTTTGATAACAATTACGACTATTTGTCAGACACTACTTCGTCAAGTGATTCTACTATTATTGCTTCTGATAACGATAGTGACGATGATAGTTTATTCTTTAATAATGTGTATAGTTATATACCAGATACACTCTATAACGAGGACGTAGAACATATGGAAAATGATAAATATCACGGGCATTACTACATTGGTCTATACAAACATGTCGAACAATCTGGCAATTTCTTATTCATGACATCCGCTTCCAATAATTTATTCTTGAAATACTCACATGATAAAATTCTTGATTATCTGAAAGAATACAGCATAGTTTCGAATATAAGTGATAATATTGAGATTATGAAACTCTATGTAAAAAACGATACGTATTATGTTGTTTTGAAAACTCACTGGATCAAACTCATTCAACGTAAATGGAAATCATTATTTCAAATATACAAAGATACTCAAGAAAGAAAAACTCACCCGAAAAATCTTTTATATAGAGAACAAAACGGTAATTTCCCTAAGGAGTTAAATTATCGTCCAAAAATACATGGCATGCTAAGAGCGTTTAATCAAGAGAAAGTAGATAAATAAATTGGTTTATCTCAACAAGCAAATCATCACGAATACTTAGAATATCTGAATCTGTCTTTTTCTTAAAAACTTTATCCATATCGTTCAAAAATTCACGGAATTTAAGTATATGAACTTTAAATTCCTTTTTGTTGTCAGGATCAATTAAATTGATCTTTTTTCCTACAATTTCAATGCGACGTTCTTCTTTTCCTAACAATACCTCTACAAATTGATCTATATTCTCATTTAATTCAGCATATAAATGATCGGTGGCTTTATGTTGCGCGTATGATGTTGTTTTCCAGTGATATAGCTTTACCATATTCAGCATTTCCAAAAAATATTCAATAATAAATGCATACTTGCTAGACGACTTTTGTTTGTTTCGTAATGATTTTCTATCTTTCCTACCCCCTTTTAAAACTTGTCGTCTTTTTTTTTGTGTGTTATTTTTTTTATTATGTTTGTTACTTTGAGTCTTTGACATTTTTTATAAATTATATATTATTTAAAGATAAAGTTTGTCTATTTATTATTATGAATTATTTTTTTCTATTCGTTCTTGGATTATTGCCAAGCGTGGCTTGTTTCAGATTTAATAAAGCTCTTTATAATGTTAAAAAAAAATCTTTATTGAATTTCATTGAACGAGTTTATAAAAATAGTGAAATTTTCCCAGGATCATCCTTAGTACAATACCCTAAACAAATAAATACCCTAGATACACCATCTACTATTTGTGACTCAAAATGGTACACTATTGGGAAAAGCAATGATTTTGTATTTGGAACATCCAAAAAAATAACTATAGAGAACCAATCATTTGTTGTTTGGAAAAAAGACATTAATGAATTTGTTGGTCTATCTGATACATGTAGTCATGGTGGCGGGTCACTTTCGAAAGGAACTGTTTGTGGGAATAATATTAAATGTGCTAACCATGAAAATATTTATAATAATGATGGTGAATGCATCAAGCAGAGTGACATTTTATCATATGATTCTGGACTATATAACATCAATAACTATACGGTTGTAGAAGCGAATGATTGGGTTTATATGAATCTAGACCCGTATTGTAATTCTAGCGTATCTATCCCTTATTCAGTTCAGATAGATGGCATATATAGCTGTAACCACGCAGAAGAGATATTCTTATGTAATTACGAAACTGTCATCATAAATTCGATAGACCTCGTCCACTCTATATTTACCGATTTCTTTGGAAATGTTCGCAATACAGTTGTATATGATTCTGAGCCATATTCCGTCGGATTAGATCATTATAAAATAGAATATGGCTATGAAAGTGACGACTATTCTATATCTAAATATGTATTTGGTGTGAATAATATTACTATTACACACGAGTATTTGTATCCATATACTACCGTTACTACAATTGGAATAAAAGACAAAGAAATTATTATTATGATGAACACACTTCCTATTTCTAATAACAAAACCAAATTATTTATTAAAAGTTATCGTAATTTTTGGCATTCTACTATGGGAAATGATGTTATTACAACGCTTATTCATACCGTCATTAGACAACATAGTACTATTGTAAATAATATTCCTGGTAAAATTACAATTGAAGACTTGAAACAGAAATATCGTGATTTGTACGAAGAAATATATTCAAAGAAATAATTTTTTTGTATTCGAATTACTTTATTCCGTTTTCTTTTCAAACGCATAGACATCAGATATTATCCATTTATTATTTATATTCAACTTTTCGACATTGCTTTCTATTGTATATCTCGTATTTAATACTTTGTTTATAATAATATTCCAAGGCAACCTTACATGTTGCCGTTTTCCAGAGGATATAAGCACAGTCAATGAAAACCATTTGTTTATTTTTGGCAATAGTTCTATTATTTGCTTTTGTATTTCACCGCTATTTTCTAATTCATATAGAGAATATTTGTGTTTGTTTTCCAAATTGAGTATGCTGACAAATTCATTGATGACTTCTTCTTGTTTTTCTTTATACAATTCTTTGCTTGCAACCATGTTCTATACGTTACATAGACATTTTTTATATACGTCTATATTCAAGTATGTAAAATTGACATAATTTTAAATAAAATATAATATTTAAACAAAGATGGAAAATTATATTTTAACTAGATACCTATACTCTTATATGGAAGTGAAACAAAGTTTGTTTCTATCCATCCTAAAAAAAGATTTCAATCAATCCTTATTTTGGGGCTATGAATTATATTTCTCAGGGTTTCAAGAAGAAACATTTGATTACTTCATTGAAATGATTGATGAGTTGTATAAAAAGAAACCTGTCACTTTGAAAAAAATGATACAACACGAAAAAAATATTTGGTTAAAAGATAACACACTACATTTGCCTTTTGGTAATTGTATATCGATTTTATGTATTAACGAGTACAATCTAACCCCATTTGTGAAACAATTCTTTGGAGTTAATTGTAAAAAAGAAGAACAGAATTCTATTCAAAATAAAAAGGACTTTGAAATGACAGACGAATTATTGAAACCGTTGCTTACATTTGACGATCATTCTATATTATCCTATAAGGTATTGAAAATGAAACAGACGTACTCACCAGAAAAACGATACATAGATTTATTAAAAATTTATTGTCCTCAAAACGCAACAGATATTATTTCTGGAAAATGGTTATATTTCGCATCGGTTTCACCAATCTGGCATCAACGCATAACCCATCACAATGGCATAATCAACGAAGAAGAAAATAGTGTTACTTTTGAAGACGATGATTCACTAGAAGAATTTTATAATCTATGGGGTTATGAACCAGACGAACAAAGTAAACAGATACAATTAAACTTAGGGGGAAAAGATGGTGTCGAACAATCAGATTTAACAGCATTTTGTAATGAATTTCAATACAGAATACCAAAAACAAGAAGAAAGAAAGCCGCTACTAAATAATTATTTTGTCAAATGTAGCCAATATTTTGTAATTGCGGTAGTTGACGCAAATAATACGCCACCCCATATTGTGTCTATTACAGCTAGCCATTTATCCCAGTCTTTGAGAACAGCGTAGGATGTAGCGTCATATACTCCATAAATAACCATACCTAAAATGCCGGCATCTAAAACTGACTTGTTTTTTATTATAATGAAATAGTTAAGTCCTAATACAATAAACAAATAACTCCAGAATACACCGATTCGATTTATCTTCATAGGCAACTTTTGAATATTGAAAATTTGTTGGGAATATGCTTTTCCAATAACTGTTAAATATACACTGTCTAGTAATAATAATATTATGCTTGAAAAAAGCACACCTTTCCACATTATAATATTATATAAGATAATATTATTTCATAATTTCAGTCTCATCTAAAACTATTCGTTTTTTGAAAAAAAAAGTCAGTAAAATTTTGAGAATTGGACATTTTTAAAAATGTCCAAAATGAAAATATTAGAAAAGTTTTTTTTCCAGGAATTCTCGAATTTTAGGTTTCACTAATAAATGCTGTAAAAACAATAATCAAAAATTTTGTATGAGATGATAAATATTTTTTTAGAAAATGATTTAGGCGATTTTTCTGTTGCTATATAATAGCGAGAAACAATGAAAAAAGTCGCCAAAAGTCGCCAAGATTTCTACTGTCAAAGTTGTGACTATACATGTAGTAAACAAAGTGATTATAATAAGCATTTGACTACTCGTAAGCACTTGCGAGCAACGAATATCAACGTTTTGTCAACCAAATATTCCTGTGACCTATGTTGCAGAGAATATAAAGATCGTTCGGGACTTTGGAGACACAAAAAAATATGTCTAGGTGTTTCAAATACGGATGTTGTTCCTGAACGAGAACCATCTATAGAAGTTACACATGATCCTGATGTAATAGTAGAATTATTAAAGCAAAATCAAGAATTCAAATTATTATTAGTGGAACAACAAGAAGAAAATAAAGCATTACAGAATAAATTATTAGAAGCTGTGAAAGAAGGCAAAACATTCAATACTAATTGTAATAATACAACGAATAATAACAAATTCAATCTCAACTTTTTCTTGAACGAACAATGTAAAGATGCTATGAATATATCTGATTTTATTAATAATATGATTTTGTCAGTAGATGATTTGAAGAATACAGGCAAATTGGGGTATATAGATGGAATAACCAAGATATTCGCAGACAAACTACGGGAATTAGACACACATAATCGTCCGATGCATTGTACCGACTTGAAACGAGAAACGCTTTATATAAAAAATAATAATGAATGGGCGAAAGAAACTGAAGACAAACGTAGCATGAAAACAGCCATTGAATGTGTGGCAAATAAGAATTTGAATAATTTGAATAATTGGAAGGAGGAGAACCCAAATCATGAAGTCATGGATTCGAATGAAGACAAAGAGTTCGTTCAAATAATGACGAATTCACTCGGTGGGATGGGCGTAGATCGAGAGAAAAACAAGCAAAGAATAATAAAAAATGTAATGAAAGAAGTCATTGTTGAAAAGTGAGATTTTCTGAAAAAAAAAGTCGGTGAAATTTTGAGAATTGGACATTTTTAAAAATGTCCAAAATGAAAATATTGAAAAGGTTTTTTTTTTGAAAAATGAGTTTTTTCACTTTCACTAATAAATGCTTTGAAAAATAAAAAATAGAAAAATTTTTGTTACCATAAAATAAAAATCCAAATTTGGGTTAGTTCAATTTAGGGGTTTTTTGTATCAGCATATAATAACGAAAATAGATGATAAAAAATCCCAATAAAACCCCTACGATATATTCCTGTAATTTATGTGCTTTTAATACAAGCAATAAAAAAGATTATAATAAACATATTTCCACACGCAAACACAAAATGCTGATAAATGATGAGAAAAAAACCCCAAACGTATATAAGTGTGTATGTGGCAAAGAATATAAGCATTTACAAAGCATTCATCGTCATAAGAAATCATGTAAAATATATAATAATGACCTTCCTAATTCAGATACAAATAATAATAATATAAATAGCATCAATACAGAAACAGTACTAAATTTGTTAACGCAAAATCAAGAATTCAAGGAAATAATATTAGAACAACAAAAAGAAAATCAACTCCTTCAGAACAAACTACTAGAGGCAGTAAAAGAGAGCAAAACTGTCAATAATAATTGTAATAATACCACTAACAATAATAAGTTCAACTTGAATGTTTTCTTGAACGAACAATGTAAAAATGCCATGAATATTTCCGAGTTTATTGATAATATGATTCTATCAGTTGAAGATCTAAAAAATACAGGAAAATTAGGTTATATAGATGGAATTACTAAGATATTTACAGACAAATTAAGAGAACTAGATACATACAATCGACCGATGCATTGTACTGATTTGAAACGTGAAACCCTTTATATAAAGAACAACAATGAGTGGTCGAAAGAAACAGAAGATAAACAGAAAATCAAAACAGCTATTGAATGTGTGGCAAATAAGAATTTGAATAACCTGAATAATTGGAAAGAAGAGAATCCAAATCATGAAGTGATGGACTCGAATGAAGACAAAGAGTTCGTTCAAATAATGACGAACTCACTAGGTGGCATGGGTTCAGACCGTGAAAAGAACAAACAAAAAATAATAAAGAATGTATTAAAAGAAGTTATTGTCGATAGGTAAATATGAGAGATTATTTGAAAAAAAAAGTCGATGAAAATTTGAGAATTGGACATTTATAAAAATGTCCAAAATGAGAATATTAGAAAAGTTTTTTTTTCGAGAAAACGTGAAATTTCATTTTCACTAATAAATGCTGTGAAAATGAAAATATAAATATTTGTGCGTTACCATAATTTTTTTTAATACGGATTTATTTAGGCGGTTTTTTATTTCCTTATAATAAGAAAATGGAAAAGAAAAAATCGCAAAAAATCGCAAAAATATATGAATGTGTCAATTGTAACTATGTTACCAGCAATAAATATGATTATAATAAACATATTTTAACACGTAAACATATTATGGAAATGACTGGAAACGAAAGGAAAACAGAAAATCGCATATGTAATAATTGCAATAAAACGTTCAAATCTGATTCGGGACTTTGGAAACATGCTAAGAAATGTATAGGAAACTCCAATAATAAGTTACAAGAAGATGAAAACGCCAATTTATCTGATGTATCAAACATGATAACCCCTGAATTAGTAATGACGTTATTGAAGCAAAATCAGGAATTTAAACAGTTATTAATCGAACAGCAACAAGAAAATCAAAAACAACAAGAAGAAAACCAAAAGTTGCAGACGCAGTTATTAGAGGTTGTAAAAGAAGGAAAAACCGTGAATAGTCATAATACAACAACTAACAGCAATAATAAGTTCAATTTAAATTTCTTTTTAAACGAACAATGTAAAGATGCTATGAATATAGCAGATTTTGTGAATAATATGGTCCTTACAGTAGAAGATTTGAAGAAAACAGGAGAACTTGGTTATATTGATGGGATTACTAAGATTTTTACAGATAAATTAAGAGAAATGGATACATACAATCGTCCTATGCATTGTACTGACCTGAAAAGAGAAACATTATACATCAAAAACAGTGATGAATGGTCGAAAGAAACAGAAGATAAACAGAAAATCAAAATAGCAATTGAATGTGTTGCGAACAAGAACTTGAATAACTTGGATAATTGGAAAGAGGAGAATCCGGGTCACGAAGTAATGGACTCGAAGGAAGACAAAGAATTCGTTCAAATAATGACAAATTCATTAGGAGGAATGGGTTCAGATCGAGAGAAAAACAAACAAAAAATAATAAAGAATGTATTGAAAGAAGTTATTGTCGATAAGTAAAATTGAATCAAACTGTTATAACAAAACAATGTAATTAAAATTATAGCGTTAAAATATGTTCCAGTTGCCAGCAGACATTATCAATTATATTTACACATTTGACGACAATAAATGTATAAAGAAGACCCATAAACAAGCAATGATGGAATTAAAATCAAAACAAAGTTATTTTAAAGAGACATATGATGATTGTGTAAAAGAAATAGAACATTATAATAGACTGTATCAAGTGTATTATGATGTAGGAATTGCCATGAATCGAAAAATAAGGTCGGTACAATGGTATTTATTGGACCATAGTAAATATATGAAAAGACAATTATATAAAAACAGTTTATTTGAAGTACTCCTGTGGCAAAAAAAGTATCGTGATTGTTATACAATTGAATTCATGAAAAAAATGTCAGGATCAATGACCTACCAAGCTTTTATTGAATACAAGAATATTATTTTGTAGTGAAATTTCTTTCTATATTCTGTATATTAGATGAAGATGTATTAGCAGAGGAAGATGTATTAGCAGAGGAAGATGTATTAGTAGAGGAAGATGTATTATTTATTTTTGTAGGTGATGAAATGCTAGCATAAAATGATGGCATAAATTCTTCTTTTTCGGACATAATACTATATTATGTCAAGACATTTATAAATCATTTTTTTCACGGGTTATTTCGATAGATTCTTCTAAATTGTCAATATTATGGGTTTTTGTTACTTGCTTACGAATGTTAGATTGCTGAATGAAATACAATGTCCAGTTTGGTAAATTATATATACTATTCGCAATGGAATTATATGTAAAGTTACAAATACATGCGTCCTCCATAAATTTAAATGAATACCACCAAAAAGGAGGGATATACAATACAGTCCCCTTAGGTAGATCAAATTCTAAAAATTTTGTTTTATGGTAATCGTCGTAATATTCAGGTTGATGGTCCCAGACATTTACTTTTGATCTGAACTCATATCCCTCATAATCATGTACCGGATATAAAAACTTCTTACTTTTCCAAGGTGTAAGTTTGACTTTTATATTGCCTTTGGTACAATAGACGAAATGTCTATAATCTGTATGGTATTTCATTGGCGTAATAGCATTATTTGAACCAAACATAATGTCATATTTTGTATGCGTAGTCATTGTAGGTTGTAGATATTCGTTGTGTTCTTCAAATAGCGATAGGTTTGTAGATTCGCTTATAAGATTATGATTATTTTCTGAAAAATATTGGGATTTTTTATCAGTATTAAATAAAGATGCTGCGGTTTCAGATGGAAGAATGATGTAATCAACGCTGTCATTGTTTTCCCAATAATCATTGTTATTTTTTACTTTTAATTCGGAAATATCTTTGAAAAACTGATTATTTGTAAATGACGAAATTAATTTATCGTCAGTCACATTATATATAAATGTAATGGGCTGCTTGAGATTACATATTTCTTGTAATTCCGGATTGCCATTATAGTCCATTTCGTATATTTCTAAATCTTCGCTTTTTTTATTTTGGTCTATAACGTGTGTGTAGCATAATAATACAATGATAAATATAACAATGTTAATTATAGTCGACATAATATAATAAATAATATATTATGTTAAGTAGTTTTTCGCCAAAATAACTATTCATCTATTTTGGGAGCAATATAAAATACCAGTTTTGCGTTATCAGCATCTTCGTCTAAACTATAAACTAATTTCAAAGGGTAATTTTCAGTCATATGAATGCCAATATTGTTAGAAATTTTATTATACAAACATACATTATGTAGTATATTCAGGCTGTATGAAGACGAAATAGTAGCGTCTTCTTCAATTTCATATTCAAGTAGGTCATCAAAATTTATATTAACTTTCATTTTTCCAGACTCGTTGCTTTTAGAAAGTAGTTTAATTTCATTCTCGTCGCAGTTAATCTCTAGAGAATCCCCGAAAATTTTGAGATTTTTGATAAGATCCGCGAAGTTAAGAGAGGGGAGAGAAAAAGATGCGGTACTATTCATTTCTGGAACGTTCATTAATTCACTTTCAATGTCCATAAGGGGTATTTCAAAAAATTTATCATATACATCTTTGTCTTCACATGTGAATTGTATCAACAATTTTTCTGAGTTGTCTTCGTCGTAAATGATAGATATTTCCTGTCTTTTATCTTTAGTATTGAGTACTTTATAAAGCATAGATGAACTTATGCCAATGGTCGTATTTTCTCCGTTAATAGAATAATCATCAAACCATGTGTTTGGTATATATATTTCAAATATAGATACTCTAGAAGGATCCATTGACTGGATAAACATTTTATCATTTGAAAATATAATATTGATATGTTCTGTAAATAGTTTTACATGCTGGAAAATAGATACAAAACAATCTGCCTGACTTAGATTTTTGATAGTTATATTGGTCATTATACTCTTCATAGTAAAAAACATTTATATCTTTTTGGCAAACTTGTTAATTTACAATAACTCTCTCCTTAATTTTAGTAGCCATCTCTTTTGTAAATAGCAAGTTTATTAACTGTATAATATTTTTGGTAATATTTGATGAATGTGTAAATGTAATTTTTTCCACATAATCGATAGTAGTTATTGGAAGTTTTTGTGACAAGTAAATAATAAGATCTTTGTATCTTTCAATCGCGGTTATTGTAAGAGAGCTGACGTTTACTTCAATGCATATCGTTTTGAATTGTTCTATTCCATATTGTACCATATTATATACGTGTTCGCTAAAATAAATATACATATTTGGGTGGGCGTATGTTTTGAATATGGTATAATCGAAACACAGTGTCCCCTCGCTATTATAATAAATGGTTTTTTCAATCAAATTGTCTAGGCCTATATTGTCAGTGACATTTTCCGCACATGAAAATTTTTGTTTTGTTTTTATAAACATATTCTTATTATTTTCGTTGTAATAAGTGTTTTGAATTTGTTTAATTTCATTTTCAATACTACGTTTTTCAGTCATTTTCTATAAAGTATTTTTATAGAAAATAACTTGCCAATTTTCATATTATTTTACGATGAATGTATTTATTTACTATCGGAATCGAGGGTTTGAACGATAGACGTATTGCTTGTATCTAATGATATTTCACTAAGAATGCTAGTGGAAGTAGGTGTGTATTGTTGAGTTTCAGTCGACACTTCAATTGTTTCTGGTTTACTCATGCTAACATCAGATAGAATCTGAATTCGTTCATTCAATAACATTTTATTAACATCCATAGTATATGTCTGTAATTTTATAACCGTATCTTTCAAAACAGAAATCTCTTCAGCAATAATGTCAAAACGCATATTATATTCTTGAATTACACCTAACAACTCCTGTGGAATGTTATTTCCGGATAGATCGGAGTTTTTTTCTAGATCATTGACACGCTTGTTTAATATAACTACCATTTCAGCAATGCTCTTAGGTCGCTTTGTGGATTCAACAGGTTGTGAAGTTGTAATTGACTGTGATACACGTTCTTCTTGAGATGCGTTTGCGGCACGTCTTCTAATAGCAGCTGCGTTGGAAGCACTCATAATATAAATATTAAAACTACTTTTTTAATATTTTTTTAACGAATTGTTTATTTCAATGAAAATGTTTTTGTGAAATACGCCCAAAAGAAAATGCCTACGAAACACTTTGAGAATAGATCTAATATGTTATAAAAAATGTTTTTATTAATCTCATCCATAAAGTATGCTACACCATATAACGACCATAAAATGAAGAAAGATGTGTATAACAAAGCATTGTCGAAATTATATTTATTCTTTAAAAATGAGTTATATAAATAACCGAACAACCCGGCAAAAAACCCAAAACCAAGAATGTTAGCAAATACTTTATTCATAATATTGATTTCACCTAAATAACCCATTCCAAGCATGCCAAAATTTAATATGAGTACAATAGCATACTTGCTTATAGGTAATGAACCTTGTTTAGTATTGTATAAAAATGCTAATATCAATACAAGTAACATAATTGGTGTTGTAATCGACCAATCGGTATAGCGGGTTTCATTTATTTTTTTGTAGTCGATTATATCATCGTTCTCGACTTTCTTAACGAAATTCGCATAAAAAAACGCAGCTACTACTGATATACATGTTTCTAAATTCAAAATATTTCGTATTTTTAGATCGTCTGTCCTCATTGCCTCTATAAATGTAATAGTTGCGGTTGTCATTAAGAAAACATATGTTATATAAAATGAGTTTACTACTGCACGGGGTTTGTCTTCCATAATATATACTACATATGATATATTTATGCGGACATTGCCATTTTTATAGTGTCGTGGCTATTGTATTTGGAATCCCATTCTATGTCGTCAATGGTGTACTCTTCCAAATTTTTCTGAGCGGTTATTGTAATTTTTGGGAAAGGTAGTGGGTCGCGCGTGATTTGCTGTTTCAATGCATCTACATGATCACAGTAAATATGAGTGTTTCCCATGAAGTATACAAAATCTTCTGGAATCATGTCACAATGTCTAGCGATAAGGTGCGTAAGAAATGAATATGACGCTATATTGAATGGGACCCCCAAACCTACATCGCAACTGCGTTGATATAGCGCACATGATAAATAATGCTTGTCGCCATCGCTTCTTACATTAAATTGTGCTAGTACATGACACGGAGGTAACGCCATTTCATCTAATTGAAGGGGATTCCATGCGCTCATGATAAGACGTCTTGATTTTCGACCTTCTTCTGATTTTAGATTGTCAATAATATATTGTAACTGATCTACTCCCTTGCCAGTGTAATCAGTATGACAATCCTTGTATTCAGCATTGAAATGTCTCCATTGATGTCCGTATACTGGACCAAGATCATTTACCTCATTATTTACTAGGCCTCGGCTATCGAGGAATTCTCTAGTTGAGTTCCCATTCCATATTTTTACATTTTGCTCTTGTAGAGTTGTATTGTCAGTTTTTCCTTGTATAAACCAAATAAGTTCTTTGAAACAAGTTTTCCAAGCAACTTTTTTTGTAGTGAGAAGAGGCAACGTTCCATCTTTTAGGGAAAAACGCATAGAATTGCCAAACAACGACAAAGTATTCCCATTACGTCCTTCATGAAGATGGCCGTTTTCTAATATATCGCGTATTAGGTTAAGGTACTGTTCTTCTGGATGAGACATATAACTATTATATTATATTATTTTTATATATTTTCTGTATGTTTTGTATATACTGAATATGGACGCATTAAACGAAATAAGTGAGACCCCTAATAAAACTTTCTTTAATCATGTGTTTTCAACTACCGATGAAAGCCAGGCTGAAATAATGAATGTTATTCAATATGCTTCCATGGCAATCGCACCAGTAGTAGGACTTAATAAAATGATTCATCGCTTTATTCCTGAGGCTGACGCAGAGAAAGCCTCCTGGGAACTTTTAGTAGAAGTGTTGATTCAAGTAGGAGTGATGTTTGTGGGTGTTATACTTATTCATCGTATGATTACTTACTTTCCTACCTATAGTGGATTCAAATATGAGAACTTGACAATTACTAATGTTGTGATAGCTTTTATGGTGATTGTTCTGAGTATTCAGACTAAGCTGGGACTAAAAGTGAATATTTTAGTGGATCGTCTTATCGAACTGATTAATGGACCCGCAGAACCAATGGAGAACCCCAAGGACCAAGTGCGTGTAAAGAAGGTTGATAGACATGCCCCAAGCCAGGCTGATAATTTGGATAATTCTAACATGCAAAATGGTTCGTTCCCTCCTGCCCCTGCCTCTGGAGCACAAGGTGGCAACAATTACGATCATATGATGCCTAGTCAAGGACCCGTTCAAGAGAATATGTATGACATGGGTATGATGGCTGGTCCATCCGCAGCAAACAGCCTTTTGGGTGGTTCGTTCGGTGCTGCTTTTTAAATGTATGAAATAAATAATAATTGTAAATCATTTATTTCAATGAATTAGGCACTTGTATGTTAAGGAACATGAGGTATTCGTCAAGTCGGTATAGGTGTTCCTTTAGTTCTTTCTTTAACAAAGGATTGTTTTGACAAATATAAAATACTTGGTTTATTGCTGCGTAACAACGTGAATGTTCTCGATCAATGTAATATGTTGCTATAAAGTGATCGATTAATAACTGAACGTGTATAATCGGTTTAACATATGCTTTATGTTGATGTATCTCTGTCAATAAAACATTTATGCATTGGTAACCATCTTCAAAATGCCCCATATATAGATAGTTTTGTATAATGTCATAATAAATATTTTCTAGGTTCTCGGTAGGTGATAGAAAATTGTTTAAAATAATATTGTAATCTCCGTAAGATTTCTTTATGCTATCCTTATATTCTTCTAGAATTTCTAAGAAAAGCATTTCTTCTCCATGGCCGTAACCTAACTCAATTGTATCTGTTGCGTTTTGTTTGAGACGTTCTAATATAGGTATACCAACAGTGACACCACATGTAAAAAGTCCGCCTGCTACAACCCATCTATATTTTTCGTAAAATTCCTTTTTATGTTCTCTCAATAGGAATTTTTTATCATTAACATTAAGTACCATAATTCTGAAGTATTCATCTATATTTCCAAGAATATAAGGTAGCAAGTTGTCATTGTAGTTTTTACATATACGCATTTTATCTGAACCTAACAAACAATCAATCCACCCAAATTTGCTGGTATGAAAATAATTTTCATGAATTGTTTGTAAGACAAAATCAAATTTGTTAATTGTGATTAGGTGTGTGATTTCATTTGTTCGTTCATCTTTTGTAGGGAAATATTTTTCTCTATTGTCGAGAACCCGGCGTTTGAATTGATAACTCCACATGTCTTCTAGGGAAATTTGTTTGAATATAGTTATTTCTGTCAAGCCATGTTGTTGTCTATATTCAAATAAAAGAGGAAATGTATATTTATCACAGTAAATAACCAAGTATATCGGCAGTCTCAGCAAAGAGTATGATAATGTAATTAATTCGTGCACGCTGCGTTTAGATTCAATATATAAACAACAAGTAGTTAACGTACAATCAGGTAGTTTGTAGTCAATCATTATTTATGCTAACACAAGTAATGATTTATATTTATCCCTTTTTATCTTTAACACATTTAAATGTGGCATTGCGTTTATAACCAGATTTACATTTCTTTACACATCGCCTGGTTTTTGGGTTACGTTCTTTTCCTTCAGGACAAGGTTCATTGCTATCTTTCTTGCAGTTAAAATTCGTATCTCTAACAAGACCTGGTTTACATTTTTTTACACACCTTTTTGTAATACGGTTGTATTCTTTTGTAGGGCCACAATCCTTCAAAATAGGAGTCAACATGTCAGATGGTTTCAAAGATTGAAGAGGAGTGAAGAACTTGGTAGAGCTATTTATTTTTTGAATACTGGATATTTTTTTACTTGAAAGAGAAAATTCGGAAATAGTATCCTTGAGAACCTTAGATACAGAAGTATCAACGATAGTCTGTATTTCGTCGATAACACCAGAATTTCTCAGAATTTCTTCATATTTTTCACATGCTTGCGAAGAAGTATATCGCATAAATAAATTGGGATTGATCATATTATACGCCAATTCATTTAATTTTTCAGGCAAGTCGTATGCGTTCATGTTAAGTTCTATATTCAACACTTCTATATGATGGTTCATGCGTCTAGAAACATCTAACAAAGCAATGCCTACACCATATGAATCAATCGTTTCAATTGATTTATTGAGGAAATTGCTATAATCATTTTCATTAAGCTTTAACAAA
>Ga0181388_1000087_pt1 | contig 28120 bp, 8 predicted proteins | sample 11SPOviralmetaG_FD_130120 | JGI IMG/M metagenome (GOLD analysis project Ga0181388, IMG submission 130120) | Marine viral communities from the oligotrophic San Pedro Time Series (SPOT) site, San Pedro Channel, CA, USA - 11 SPOT_SRF_2010-05-17 | ecosystem: Environmental > Aquatic > Marine > Strait...
AATGCTTCATCTTTTAATGTTATGTCAAGTGCATATTGATCTTCTGGAGCAAATGCATTACCTAAGTAAACTGCATTTGGATATGTTGTTCCAACAAACAACTGAGTCAAATCAAGTCCTGGCATGTTAATTGTTGGTTGATAAAATCCTTCTACTCTATCAAGTGCATTTAAGAGATTGCTGTCTGCTCTTAACTCTTCCCATTTGCCAATAATAAATTCTTCATCGTCATTTGATATAATACATCTGTAAACTCTGTTTAGATATTTTACAATAGACTGATTGAAGTAGAATGGTTCTGGTAAGAATGCATAACTACCTGCTTTAGACATTGTAAATTCTACACTTCCTGGTGTTACAGGAACAATGTCACTGCCACCTGGCTCTGTACTTACTTTGATATCGTTTCCTGTGATATCTGTTATATAATATTCTGTGCTGTTTGCTAAGCCACTTGCAGTTTGCTCTGCTGTGCTTAAACTCATAAAGACTACTGTGTCATTCACTACGAAAGATGTAGAGTCGGCAACTGTGTATGCTGATGCTGTTATAGCAGTTACATTAGTTGAAGTAAATCCACCAAAGTCAAATCCTATACCACTAACTGGCGTTGTCATTCTTGCATCAGAATAAACTTCTAATTGATTTTGACTGATAACTTTTAAATAATACTTTGTTACATAGTCTTCTGGATCACCTGAAACAATCAAACTTGTGACTGCTCCATTTGCATCAACTGTGTTGACTTCTAAAGTAGCATCATTTGCAGGAGATGCTCCGCCTATGCTAGTTCCAGGTATTGTAATTTTGTTTGTGTTTGCATAGCCTGTACCGCCACTGCCTATAATGACTGAGTAACCGCCTAATTTAAATCCTATATCGAATTCTGCAAATGTTTGTGGTGTTTGAGTCAAGTTAAATGCTGTTGTACTATCTGATAAAGTAACATCACTTCCACCAGCAGAAGTAGAAACAGTAATATAATCACTACCTAAACCTGTCATTGTTCCATTGTCTGTAGTCAACGTATATGCGGCGCCACCAATAGATTCACTAATTGTAAATGTAGTAGGACTATCTATTGTTAAAATAAAGTATTCATCAGTGATTGTTATTCCACCTAATCCTGCGCCACTAAAGATCACTGGCATACCAACCCAAAGTGAACTTGTGTCTGAACATGTAATTAAATTACCAGACGAAGAAGTTGAACCACAGAATACAGTTATTGGATTAACTGTTGCTGTACCAGTACCTGCTCCAACACCTGTTGCTGTAAATGTAATGCCTACTGAACTGCTTATTGCACCAATTAATACATAGTTTGTTGTCCCTACAGTAGTAATTGTGTATACTTGTCCTACAACAAAATCGCCTGCTTCGACAATACGATCACTAAATTCAGTAACGAAGTATGGAGTTGCTGTTGAAAGTCCGCCTGTAGCAGTATCAAACTCTACTGGCATGTTTATATAAAAGTTGCTTGTACGAGCATCTTGTGTTTGTAGTGCAATTCTATCTACAGTATCAATTGTTGCACCCAATGATCTTGTCAGTTGATTCGATACAGAAGATGCAGTAGTTGGAATATTTGTATAATACTTAGAAGTATCATAGAATGTAAATTGTTGTCCGTTAACTTGTCCAGGTGATATTGGCAATGACACGTTCATTAACATTGTGCCAGTTGCAGTTGATAAATCAAATGCATCTGCTTGACTTGTCAATAGTCCAGTATCAGTTGTTGCAGTACCTGTACCTGTGCCTACACCTGTTGATTCAAATATAGTGCCAACATTGTTGTTAGCCGCACCAAGTAGTACATAGTCAGTAGTACCTGCAGTTACGATTTGATATGTTGTGCCAGGCACAAATGATCCAGCAGTTATAACACCAACATCAGTTACAGCAAATGCTGATCCATTAATCGAGGTTGAGATTATAATCTGAGTTGAAGATACAACTTCTCTTACATAATAAATTGTGCCAGATTCAATATTACCATAATTAGTTATGATAGTGCTAGGCAACGTAAGAAAGTCATTAAAGACAATTGGATCGTTAACAGCAAGACCAGTTGTTGAAATAACTGTTATTCTATCTGTTGCACTATCTGTGCCAACAAGTGTAGTATTTGTTGCTGTGGCTGACGTACTAATAGTAACAGTTTCATCATCGAGGACTGTCGTTACATAATAAACGTCATTTTCAACTATGTCTCCAAACACATCGCCTACAAAGAATAAAGGAATACCTGGATAGAAACCATTAGTTCCGCCTGTACCGATAAGACTTTGTGGAATCGTTATTGTGTTTGTTGTTCCATTAGTTGCAGTTGCTGTTAGCAATCCAGGGTAGTTAAGTGTAACTACTGCTGTGTCTGTTACTGTACCTGCATATGCAAACATACCTGCACTTGATGCAGTTTCAGTAGTTACAGTAAATGTAGCACCGCCTACTGTTTCACTAATTGTAAAATCTTTAATGTCAATAATAGACTTGACATAATAAACTTGATCCACTATAATATTGCCTATTACTGCTCCAGTAAATTTGATTGGCATGCCAACTGTAAAACCAATTGTAGAACCAGATGAGTTTAACTCACCAGTTGCGTCATCATAGGGGTTTAATCGAATTTTGTTTCCAGTTGCAACAGTGTTTGTAACTCTACGAGCAAATGTAGAATATGATACTGTTTGATTATTAACAGCATTAGCAATTTCTAAAACTGCACCCTGTGCTGAAGCCTTAATATCTTCAATTGGAGGAACAGTTGCTTGTAATGAGATTGCAGAACTTGAAACGTTCTCACTGTTAAAATAACTACCTGCAAAAAACGAACCGTAGAATGCATTTGCTTCCCAATCTAAGATTTGAGATGTGTAAGTAGTTCTATCAAATTTTAATTCAATATTGTTTTCTCTAACTGGTGTTGCATTTGTAATTGCTGATGCTTTAGCACCAACATTTAATTGGAAGTTGCCATCAGTTGTTCCAGTTGAGAAGACTACTCTATCAAATTCGTAGACTGCTTCATTGTAACTTGTGTACAAAGCAATAACAGTTGATGGGTTTGTTTCAAGTATATTAACATAATACCATTGATTGTTTATTAGCCCAGTAACTGATGCAGACGATACAGTATCATCTTTGTATTGTATTAAATCACCAGTTTGTAGACTTGGAGCAAAAACTGAAATTGTATTTAATGTAGAGTTGATATCATCATTAGTAAAGAATAACTGCTCTGACGGTGCAATTCTAATTTCTGGTAATACAGCATACCCTTCTCCGGGATTTATAACTTTCACACTGACAACAGAATCAACACTCATCACTGCTTCAAGTTGTGCTTCAACTCTTGGTGCTGGGTAGACAGTTGTATCAATGTATGCTGTAATTTGAGGTGGCTCAACATAGTTTTTACTACCATCTAACACTACTACAGCAGGAAGATCAATAAAGATTTCTGCTCCAGGTACATGTGCTAATGGCGTTGTGCCATCAAATCCTCTTTGTAAACCAATTAGCATGTTCAATGCTCTGTCAACACGTGAGTATGATATCTTCTCTGTGCCAATTTGTATTACGCCATTGATTGGGAAACCTGATGCGTTGTCAACGAATAAAAGCGAAGACCCAATAGGCAGATAAACAGAAAGCAAAGTAATTTGATAGTCTGTTTGTCCAGAAATTGACACACCGTAATTATTAAACCAATCTTTATATTGTGGTAATTGCCAGATTGCGTTTGTTGGCAAGAACGTTGATGTGTTGTTTACATTCTTATATGATAACTGGGGAGAAACAAATTGTTCTATCGAACTGTCCCAAGTGGCTGGCAAATCAAAGTCTGTAACGTTGCCGTCATATGTGTCTATACCTGTATACTTAAACAAGAAATCTTTAATTACTACATGAAATGGTTTTGTCTCATTGATATAACTTGACAAGAATAATTGATTATCTGATGAATAATTTTGTATTGGTTTCAGTTCTCTAATAGTATGACTAACGTCAACAAGAGAAGTCTTGTTTAACCAAGGCAAATAGTTTTGTGATTCATCTGCTTCACTTTGAATATATTCAAATAAAAGAATCAATGATTTGTTTCTGTACTCAACTAATTCATCAATATAAATTTGTTCGTTTAATGCACGAATGATCCAACGTGTTTCTTCACTTGGGTATTCATCAAATGAATCAGTGTCAAAGAAGTTATCACCGAAGCCTGTTTTGCCTAATGCATAGTCCCAAAGATAGATATTAAATTGTATTGTTCCGTTTTCTAAACCGATACGAGTCCATAAATCTGCACCATCATAACGATACATTTCCCATTTGCCTTCACCGTTTGTTTCAACTCTAGCAATTGTTCCTGTAGTAACAGTAAGAGCAGAAAGATCAGCATAAAGTGGCACTGAGACAGATGACTTAGTATTGTTATTGTATTGTCCTATTGGATTAGTTGTTGGTAACCACCAGTTGACATATGACCAATAATTAGTAGTGTCATAAAATTCTCCTGTTTGGAAAAGATATGTAGCACTTTCTCTTGTTTCTGAGATTGGGAAATCTGCTAATATAGTATTGGCATATTTTAAATAGTTTTTCAAGCCTAAGAATCTATTGAAGAAGAAACTCTGTCTTGGTCTTTGCAGTACGCCTGACTGTACTGCTTTCGGTAAATATGGATTAGGCACAACTGCACCTACTTCGTCTACTCCAGAGAATGAATCTAATAAACGATCATATAAACCTTCTGGTCTGTTTGCTTGTGTTTGTATTCCAAATTTTGGCAGACCAGGTAAGAAATCATCTGCACCATCTCTTATTAAACTAAATTCTTGGTGAGATGGATCGTCATTACTGCCTGTTGCATAGCCTATATGGAATACACTATCATTAACATTTATATATGGTTGACAGTTATATAAACCAAATGCATTTGGCAACAATGGCGTAAGATATGAAACTCCAGATGCTGTTGGGTTTGCAATATATGCTTCTAAGTTAGTATCAGATAATGTCTTGCCTTCTGCACTCATTACAGTATCTGTATTTCGTACCCAGAAATAGTAGACAGGAGTAACTACATTTGATGCGTTTAGTGTCGATTCGATACTATATGTTTGTAAGTTCTTAGGAGTTCCTGCACCTGTGTATTGACTTGGTACATTACTTGATGCTACCCATGTATATACTGCAACATCTGATCCTGGGAACACTTGCCCCCAACGACTCGCATTGTATACATTATCATTTTGATGATAGTTTAACCATCTAGTAGTTGACGTATCGAACCAAAGTTCACCGACATGATCAGTTCCCCATATAAGCCCTGCATTGATTCCATCGATCTCAGCATTATATCTTGCTGGGTCTACGTTGTCAACATAGTCGAGGTTTTCTCTTACTACACCGAGCAATTTATTTTGCATCGGATCTATGTAATCTAAATTAATTAATGTATCATTTGTTTCTGCACTAAAAATTTGTGCATTTTGTATTTTGTTTATGTCTACCGTTTTTGAAGGTGTTCTGTATAATGTCCAATCTTTGATGCCTGTTGCATTTTGGAATAAATTAACTTGTCCTTCTAAATCTCCGTAACTCAAGTTAGGTGTACCAATCACAACTTGATTTGCATTAAAATCTAATGCTGTTCCGTATTCTGGTTCAAAGCCATAATTTTGTTCTTTGCTGTTCAAGTTTTGTGCATACACAAATTGACCTGGATCTGCAACTGAACCATTATAATTAGCAAGATAATCATACATGTAGACTGCACCAGCATTCTCCCATGTGTCAACAAAACGAGTTGCGTTATTATCAAAGATAGTATCGTTGTCTAAGTTTTCATCATCAGTAAAATCAAATGTTGTGCCTAAGTATCTTGTACTTACTGGGGCAGAAATTACTACTGAATCTTTTTCATTAAATTTAATCGTGTTACCAAATAATGTTCTACTGTCATTATGTGGTGCAGTAATGTTTTGTGTTTTTGTATAAAGAACTAATCCAAGATCAGATAATGTAGCAGTATCAACTGCTTGTATTAATAGTTTTTCATTAATCAATGCTAGACCTGCACTGATAATTGATATGATAAGTTTACCATCGGCAGTTGCACTTGCTTGAATGTTAGTGATGTCACTAGCATTGATAACATTTACTATATCAGTAGCAGTACTACCATTTACTAAGTTAACTAAGTATCCGTTTATTAACAGTTTTCTGTCAGCAGTTAGTAAGCACTTACTTGTACCAATGACTGTACCATATTTTCCACCACCATTTGTATATCTGTAAACTGAACCGTCAGATTGTATTGTCCCTAGAAGACGAATCTCACCAGGTGCTCCCATTAATACTTCACTACCATATGAAGTCATGTCTGTTGCATAACCTAATTGAGTACCAACTCTAGTGTCTTCATCTGGAATCATTGTTTGTGCTAATGTAGAAACTGATGTACTTACAGTAACAATATCACCTGCTCTTAATGTTCCAAAATATTTAAGTTCATTTAGACCCGACATCGCATAATTGTTGTCATCAACAATTGTACCGTTAACACTAACTTGTCTAATTGCAGTATTGTTTTGTGCATAAATGTCAGCATTAAGAGTAGCATCATCTTCTAATGTAATTGCTGTAGCAGATGATCTAGTTGTTTTAAGTGACATTGTACCAACGCCAACTTCTTTAACATAATAAACTTGATTAGGACTTATACCAGAATCTCCAAAGACTCCGGCTGAACTAAAGACTATCGCAGTATTTTCAGTTAATGCAGTACCAGTGTATGTAATTACATTGCTTGTTACATTACTTGCTGATCTAGCAACGAAGATTGTATCCCATGCCGCATCAAATATATGAGGCTGATTTGGTATTGAATTGTATTGTGATTCAAAATTTTGCATTGCACGTGAGTAAACATAACTTGTACCCCAATTAGCATTGCCCTCCGGGGACGTTAAAGTTGGAGCACCAATTGAAACTGTATCGCCGTTAGCATCAGTTGCAACTGAAGAACCAAATCCACCTGCACCTACAGGAGATACGATTTCTGTTTCTTCATTAGAGTCAGTGTATGATACTTGATTTGCTGTGCCTGTGCCAGAACCGATACCAGTCGCAACAAACAAAATTCCTACTTTGTTTTCTACTGCACCGATTGCTGTAAAGTCTGTTGGGTTTTCATAACAGATACCATCACCTGCTACAAATCCTGCTGGCGGTGTTGTTGCCGTGAATGTAGTACCAACTTCATTGTCTACTGCACCGAGTTGAGTAAATTCTGTTGACCCAGGGAACAAAATCTGATAAGATTGTCCTGTTGTAATATCACTAGCACCAACTTCTGTACCCAATGAAGTGATCTCATATGTTTCAGTTGCAGTAAAGTAACCTGCTGTTAAAGGTATTCTTTCTCTGCTAAGTCTTATTACTTGATTGTTTAGTGGGTCACCAACATAAATCCAATTTTGATCATCACTCATAGAAATGCAAGTACCTGCTCCTGCACCAATTGTGATAGTTTGTAGTAAAACTGGATCGTCATCTATAACTGAATCGTTTACTGTATAGATGTAAACACGACCTACTGGGAAACCAGTACCATCAGTTGTTTCTGTGATAGCAAACAAACGACCTGAGTATGCGATTGCTGTACCGAATGTTGGTCTTGCTCCGCTAATAGGTAATATATTATCACTGTCTGTATCTTGTACAAATTCACCAGTAGTATCATCTACAACATAACGATAAACTCTACCGATTGTTGAATCTCCTAACCAATAACTATATGTGTCTGGTATATACGCAACAGCACTACCGAATGTTTGTCCGTCTGCTCGGTTTAAAGTTGTTGTCATGTCATAGTTTAATGACTTACGATAAACTCCCCAATTGCCATCTTCGGCTTCATCTACCCATACAGTGTTCTTAACAAACTCTGCTTCGTTTAAATCTAAATTATTAATGTCTGCTGGTTGTTCTACACGTTGATCAATAAATGTCAAACCTAAACCATTACCACTTAATGTTTGTGGTGGTTGAACTAATGGTAAATTAATAGTTATTGAATTTAAATCATTAACAACAGTAACAATATAATAACCATTAATATTAGATGCTACGTTAATCATTGCGAACGGATCTAATATTTTTAAACCATGAGGTTTAGAAAATGTAATTGTAGTTGTGTTGTTTAAATTTGGAGTAACGCCTACAACTCTACCAACTGGCTTCCAAGTATATACTCTCCACTTTTCTTTGAAGTTTGCTAACCAAGCATAATCTCTAACATAAAAATCAGTGAGAGGTACTAATGTATCATTTGAGTTAACTGCTTGTGGTAAGTTAGCAAAGTGATACGCCGCTAATTTAACATCATTATAATTAACAAAGCCTGCTGTTGGGTATAACTTAGTTTCTGGCTCATATGCTAGTTCTGATAATATGTTAGCAGATTCAGGCGCCCGTGCGTAATTAAATAGATTCGCAAGTGATACGTTTTGCATTGATCCTTGAGTTGCAACATTATCTATTAATGCAACTATAGAAGGATTACCTGTTAACTTTGCTTCATTCACTAAGAACTCTACAAAATTATGATTAAGTGTTCCGCCAAACTCTCCTGTTTGAATTCCCCAGTTTTCATAAACATCATAGTTTATACCACCTGAAGGTAATGTTGCCCCTTTAAAAGCAGAAACTGAGTTAGGTGTTCCTTTTGTTTTAATTAAATTCTTATAAACATTAACTTGTGTGATGTCAGTCAAGTTGATTGATGCAAGATAGTCTCTAGGTCTAAAGCCAATCAAAGAGAATGCTAATTGATCTGCATCGTTTTCTAAGTTTGCTTTTGTATCATTATAATATAAAGTACTTTCGTAAGAACGTGTTGCAGAGTTAGGCAACAATCCTTTTTGAATCTGATCTGCATCTGTTAGTGTCCACTGACCATCTACAAATGTTGCTGACGGCTGTACTGTTGTACTTGCTGTCCAAAATTTAGATTTGTATGTAACAATAGATCCTTTAGGATATACTAGTGTAGGTGTCCATTCTTTGATGTTGTCTTGGTTAAGAATAAATCCAGACGCAAACATGGTACCGTCCCATTCAGCAGTTTTAGTGCCTCGTAGATAAAGTCGGTTCTGTCTAAGTCCAGTAACAAGATTATAAACAACATCATTAAACAATGTAGTGTTATCAAAAACAATACCGTGTTCTAAGTTACTTAATTGAAATTGACCATATGACATTGCATCGCCAGTATTCAATGTTTTAACTTCAAATTTTGTATCGAGTCTTTCTATGTTTAAGTCTTTAGTTGCAATCTGATATAAGTTTTGATTTAACAAGAAATTTTCATTTTGAATTGTTAAAGGTTGAACAACATCACTCTCTTTTTCAATTTTTAATGTGTTAGCAGATGGACCAATAGTTATAATAGATCCAGATTCCCAATTAAATTGTGCCCAATACAAATACTCTCTGATCATCAGTTCCCAGTCTAAAGTAACTGAGTTTTCAATCGTGTCAAAGACCATACCTTTACGTGTTAGGTATGAACCATAACTTGCTAAGAACTGTGACAGTTGTTGTAATGTATAAAATTGTGTGCCGTACGGTACAATTTTTTCTTGTATATCTGATTGTGTGTATTTGTTTACAATGTCTACTGAGTAAGCATCAACTGATATAGTTGTTGTGCCTGTTCCTGTAATTGGCTGATCAATTGTAAAGTATGCTTGATTCTGTGAATTACCATATACTTTCCAACCATTATTCACAAGTTGAATAACAACACTTGAATATTTAATTTCATCATTAGGTTGATTATCATGTAGCAACACTTGATAACTTTCATCTGGTATTAACAATGATGAATTGTTTGAGTTTGGTGTTACTTTTTCAACAAGGAATTTTAATAATGTTTTATCACTGAATCCAGCCAGTCTATAAATTAAACGAACATCAACATTGTTTAATAAAGATGTAATAGTTTTTGTTGCATCTACGCCTTGTTGCTTTTCATAGTCAACAATCCAGTTGATGTAACTTGTTTTTGCTGTGCCATTACCATATACTTCAATATCACTGATGTCTAAATGAGTTCTGTCATCTACTAGATATTGTTTAAATTCTGTGTTATACTTATAGTTGTCTAAGTCTGCGCCTAAGTTAAAGAAATCTGCTGGTCTAGTTAATGCAAAGATTTTCATCAAGTCAAAAGCATATGATGAACTTCTTCTGTATGAGAATTCTGCTGGTGCATCATCTCCTACTTTCCAATCACGTTGAAATAAGTTTTGATCGTAGTTGCCAACTAACGTCTGCATTGGAGATTTTAAGTCTCCATATTCATCTACTGGAATAATTCTACTTAAACCAGGACGTTTTAATTCTTCTACAGTAACACTAGTTGTTCCGCCTGTATTATAAATAATACCTGCTTCTAAGTCATTCCATAATATAGTGTTTTCACTCGTGTATGGAGCTGGTCCATATTGTGCTGTCCACCAACTTGGCATTTGCGAAAAGCCTAACATTTCCCATGGTGCTATGTTTGGTTGAGATGTACCATAAAAGTATTCATACACACCTCTCCAATAACCTTGTTCAATAGGAGTATTGTCTAATTTATTAGAAGACTGCCAATAGTTCCAAGACCATTCGTTTGCTTTTGTATATCCTTTTTGAGTTTTGTAAGCGATTCTATTTTTACCAACCCAACTTAAAAAGTTTGCACTATAAATCTTTAAGAAGTCTTCACTTGAATATGTAGAGTCTGTGAAGAACCCTGGCAATACTTCATAATCTTTTATTGGTACTTCTGTGCTTAACTTAATGTTATTATAAATTCTATTTTCAAACTCTAGTAATGCTTGATCTCTAAAATCAGTAAGTCCTGTTGACGGCGTATAGTCGAGTGTATACAAAGATGTATACGAACCGTCATGTCCTCTTAGCATGTAAGTAGGAGTTTGATAGTTTGGATCTAAAACAACTTCTGGTTGCCATTTAGGATATAAACCTAACTTAGTAGGCGTGTTTGGAACATATGAACTATATGTTTGATTGTATTCTTTAATAGTTATCTGATCATTTGGTTGCAGACTCAAAGTAACAGTCAACGATGGCGCAGTAGATGAAACTGTATAGTCTACATCTTTAATTAATTGTGTAGTTGTTACAGTACCTGATTCTGTTCTTGCAAGATAAACTAAAACACCATTATAGTTTGCTGTTGTAAAATTATATGTTTGTGATAACGGATAAATCGATTCTTGCAATGCGTTTGCAAACGTATATGTGTTTGTCTTATATGGTGCTTGTGATGGCAACATATCACTCCAAAAGAATGATGTATCTTCTGTTTTAGATTTAACAATAATGTTTAATGCATCATCTAATATTTTACTTGGTGTATACGTATTAGACACATCCATATCATTAACAGTTTTAACAACTAACTGTTTGTAATTTGTATATTCTTGTGAGTTGTATTGTAAAGCATTAAACAAATTGTAATTAGACTTACGTAAAAATATACTTGGCAAGACTAATGAAGCAGAGTTTTGAATAATACTGTTACCATATGGAACAAGATTACCTAAGTCTCTTAAGTTGTTAGCACCGAAAACAACACCAGTTGAATCTGGGTTGTTAATAAAGATGTCTTGGTACTGTGATCTAATGTCACCCAAGTCAGCAACTTTTAAATTTTCATTAAATGGATTGTTGCTTAAATTAATAGGTATGCTATAATATGCTGTTGTCGAAGGTTGATTACTTAACAACAAAATTTGTATAGGAGTGTCTACTGTTGGTGCAGTATTAAATGTCACTGTCGTTGTTTTATCAGTAGATGTTACAGTGTAAGTACTAGGCAATTGATATACATTATTAAGGTAAACTTGGACATTTGGCCAGTGGGCAGTTACAGTTGAATCATAGGGAATAACTGCAACATCACACGTGAATTCTGCTGTGGTCCCTGCTGTATATTCTAGTTCAAATATTTGATATTGAACTGAGGGGGCAATGGCTGTTTGCCAGCCTAATTCACGGGTCTTTGTTGTGCGTGTAGAATAATCATACACGTAACCTGTATTTACGTTTTGTGTTACGGGAGTTGTTCCTGTAACATATGAAAATGTATCAACGTTTAATGATACATCAAAACTAATATCACCTTGATTGACGATATCAGAATAACGTACAGGGAAACCTAATATCGGATCATTTATGCCTGTACCTACACCGTAAGCAAATAATTTATTACCTATAAATGAAGTGCCTTGATAAATTGTAGTATCGCCAAATGACACATTGTTTTTATCATAGATATTAAACAATGGCGCTTGATTGACTGTTAGTTTTTGTTGTGCTTCTTCCCATACTGTACCATTAAACCAGAATGTAGAACCTTGATTATAATATCCTCTTAGTGCTACTGTTTGGTTATCAACTAAGGCTGGTGAGTCAACTGACTCTGACAAAGTAATGATAGGTACTGAACCCGGAGTAATCGTTGAAAAGCCAACAACATAAATCTTATTTCTAACTTCTAAATTAGTATCTGCTACAAAGGCAACTCTAGCACCAGAAAACAATTGATAGTTTGCAAGTGCATCATCAGACCCAACAATTGATGCTACACTCGTAGTTCCAAATGTTGTATTAGATTCCCAAGAAACAGTTAACACAGTGTTTGTGCCTACAACTGCAAGACTACTAATAGAAGTATTTCTTGGTAGTAAGTTAGTTGAGTCTGCAACAAATTGACCTTTTTGGAACGATTTCAAAATATCAGTTGTTGGAATAGTTATTGTTGTGGTTGTGGCATTTGTCACAGCCGCAATTGTTGCAGTATAATTAGTGTACGATTCTACATCTGGATAATATGCTTGTTGGTTCGCTACATCAGCAAATGCATTTGTTGTGCGAGTATCAATAAAATCAACTGGCGCTTTTGCTTCTGTACCAGAATCAAATAGTTTTAAGTTTGGATAGAACTCAACGATCGGACGTTTTGCTTTTCTGTCGCCTGTAATATATGTTGAGATGATCGATGGGTTATCATTGTATTTTGCTGTTGCATTGATAACATCAATATGGAACCATCTGTTTGATCTTGACCATGCATTTCTATTAATAGCAGTTCTAGCAATAGTAATATAGTCTTGGTCTACTGGTATAAACAATTCAACATCAAAGTTGCCAATAGAGTAGTTCAACGTGTCATAAGGAATAAATTCAGTTCCAGTAAAATCTTCTGGCACAGTTAAATCAGTAGTTGGGATAAGTTGTATTGCTTCCCCTACTCCTTCAACATAGTATTCACCTGTCAAGTAACTTGTAGGAGTAATATCTCCTTGAAATTCTACTTTAAGACCATTCGTAAATTCTACGCCGTTTGTAGACGTGTATGTTTTTTGTCCTATAATATCTACATCAACATCAATTGTATTATTCGTGTTACTTTCGATTAGTCTTATTGTGCCTACTTTGTTTGGATCTGTACCATCTTGGTAGTACAATGTATCTAATATAGCAGACAAATATGGAATTTGTGTAATGACACCAAGTGTGCTACGATAGAATTCTAATCCGATATACTCAGTACCGAATTGAACAGTAATCTTTTCTTCGTTTGGAATGACACCAGCTGGTATCAAACGAATAGTTGGGTTTGTTGCATCTCCAACATATGTAATTGTATAAAAGTTTTCATTAACATTTGTATAGAAGCCTTCTTCAAACAGACCTTCATTAACATTTGCAGTCATTGTTCCTGTTTCAGGCGTTAATGATACTGCTGGACCATTCAATGTTTCTGAGAGTTTAAAAACAGAAGGACTAACAATCTCTTTTACATAATAAATTGTATTGCTGTCTACACCACCAATTAAAGGACTTGTGCCTACTTGTGAAAATGTTACAGTTTGATTAAGTACTAAATCGTCAGTAGAACCAGAAGTAATAACTGTGTCTGCTGTTGTTTCAGTAATTGCTAAAGTAACTGGAGCAACAATTTGCGTTGATGTTAAATTAACATCGTAGTTTGCTCCATTCTCATCAAAGAATGATTGAATAAAGCCTACTTCGTTTGGCTCTGATGTTTGAGAAAACATAACAGTAAGATTTTCAAGTGATGTTACACCATCTATGTTGCCTATTTCAGAAAGAGTTTTACCATTGATATCAGAAAATAGTTCGTTACTTACAACACTAACTGTATTGTTTCCTGGAAACAAAAACTGATCTTGTGCATTTCTTTGCGGCACTGTAAATGTAACAAATCCTTGCGATGCACCATTGTTGTTAACACCTAAAATCTCTCTAGTATTTTGTGCTCCGTCTAAGCCTGTTACTCCAGGCACGCCTTGAATCCAAAACTGAGAGTCTTGGTTAACTGCAAATCTATAAGTACCACCACGTAACAAAGTAAGTGTTGGGTTTAATGCAGAAGTTAAAGAATTTACTGATCTAATGTTATATGCATTTCCTACATCACTTACAACATAGTCAGTTTCTGCAAAGACAGTTGCAGATGAAACTGAAACAACTGGAGGACCTTCTGGTATCCAATAATACTGAGTAAAGTTAATTAATTTATCTAAGTTAGTAAATGAGTCCCAAGAATAGAATTCACTGTTAAACAAACGATTGTTATCATTGACAACACCACCTGATAATTTAAGAGCATCTATTAACTCAGGGTAACTTAAGAAGTCTTTTGCTGTTGATTGATTCTCATTTAAGAACGCAACACCAGGAGCAAGTTGATAATCTGTACGAGTAGCATTAGGCTCTGTTACATAATAATCTTTTGCGTTAACACCATAACCAAACTTACTACCAACATACCCTTGCATTTGTGTAGTAGAAGGATTGTTGACTAAGTTGTCAAGGGTCGCTCCTAAGAATTGGGCGTTGGTTGAGGTTTTGAATATCTCTGGTAAAAACTGTAGTGTTCTTATTCTTGCCATGTTTTATATAGTCCTTAAGACTGTAGTGTGTCAGGTGTTAATGCGGCCACAATTACAACATCATTTGTAGTAGCGGCATTTGCAAATATTTCATACGGTCTGCATTTAATTTCATATAAATCTCCAAATAATTTTTCTGGATCATTTGATACTAATACGACTGAACTAACCATATCTCCAAGTTTCTCATGCAAGTAAGAACTTAACTCTGAGAAGAAGAATGTATCTCCAAAGTTCCAATTATCAATATTAAAATACGTGTCCATTTCTTTTAAAATTGCACTTCGTATTTCACTATCTGATGCATTTGTCGATGTTGATTTTACAGCCTTAATAGTTGCTCGTAGTGATCTATCTGCTTTTGCACCGAATAAAGGTTTGAACGTAACACTATTTAATACTGCACTATCTGACAACATTTTGTAATCATTTATTAACGGATAAGCAATTTGCAACTCATTCATTGTTGGTTGTTCTGGTTTTGTTACTGTATCAGTAGAGTCTTGTATCCAATTTCTATATGCTGTATAATATGATTGTGTTACTAAGTATAAATCAATAATATTAGTAGTTGCTGGATCAATACGAGTTGTATTATTTGCATTATGTCTGTATTGATAATCTAATGCTTGACGACCAGATTTAACAGAATAATCTGTTTGCAATGTTACAACATAAAACGGTGTAGTTACAGTTGGATCTTGTATTGTTTTATAAAATTTATTTTCTGTGTATGCATAGAACAACTGACCTACTGGAAATTCATACTTTACAGTTTCAATTTGTGTTTTATTTCCGTAAGTGTAAATTATATCTGTGTTCGGAACAATAAGTTGTCTTGTTAAGTTAACAGGGTCAGTTACAGTTTTGAAGAAAACATATAAACCAATATTTGCGCCGTTATTAACATACCCAGTGATATCATTAAAGAAGTCTGGATTTAAAATAAGTGTCGAGTTGTTTACATCTGTTGCCGCCACCTCTACTTGGAAATCATTTACATAGCCGTCAGATTCAACAGTCTGTCCTAAAATATTAACTTTAGTATCTGCACCCAATGCAGTATTAGAACCATATATTGTATTAATACCAAGAATACTAACAAAGTCTTTAATAATCTTTCCTGTAAAAGGATCATACACTAATTCATTTTTACTAAATGTAAATCTTGTGTCAGCAACACTACCGAAATAATATGTTAATGACTTATATGTTACAGTATAACGATTATTTCCTAAACTAGTAAACTTAACAAAATAATTTGTATCCGTTGCTGAACCAATTGACCAACGTTCTTGGTTAACAAGCAACGAGTTATCAAACACCAATGTAAAATCTTGTTGCAATTCGATTTTAAGAATTGCTTCTTGTATGATTACACTAGACAATGAATTATCAAAAACAGGAATCACTTCAGTCAACGTGACGCCGTCTGGTACAAAACCATTAAGAGTTACTGGACCTTTGCCATTAGCAAATGACCCTTGACCAGAGTTGTTACCATCGCCGACAACATTTAATATCGTTGACCAAATATAATTCTTCTGACTTGCAGAAGGTATACCAGAAACGAGACGATTGTTGCTATCGAAATAAAATCCTGCAGGTGCTGTAAGTTTTGCAATTGCACCTGTTGTTGCATATTTTGCATTTGTTGTTGTGAATATTCCTAGAGGCTCTGGACTTTCTTTTGATCCATTCTTAGAATAAAAATAACCAGATTCACTTGATGAATCTACTGAACTTGTTTTCCAATATAGAGTACTGCCACCGCCTGTTCCTGGATATGCATAACGTGTATAGTTTTGAATGTAATACTGATTAGCACGATTCAATGCAAGTACTGATGCTAAATCATCAGTGAAGAATTGAATGATGTCTGATGTGTTGTTCACTTGCAATGTTAAGAAGCCATCTTCATTGTCTTGGTATAACGCTCCGTCATCGCCAAATGAATTTGTACTTGAATACTTTCCAGTAGGGTCAAGTAAATCTAAATTCTTAGATACGCCAATAGAACTTCTATTAATAGCAGAACTTTTAATTATTGAACTGTAAAGTGTATATGGGAAGTTCGTGTAGTCTTCGCCATTAACCATACGATTTTGCGTATAGTATCTTGTTGGTGCTCTTTGTTTAATTGCTGATAGTGATTCTCTGCCTTGTGCATTAGAAACAGTTAATGGCAAGCCTAATTGTAAACTAAGTGTTTCAGATTTGCCTGTTCTGCTAATATAGTTAAGTGTTACTGATACTCCATTCATTTCTGAAGGATCAATTACATAATTTAATCCATTACTGCTTCTTACAAAGGCTCTAAATGTACCTACGGGTATCTCTGAGAATATACCATCACCGAACACATAAGTGACTTGATCGTTTGCACGTGAATTTACTGAGAAGATTTTCTTAACACTTGATTCTGTTTGTAAATATGCATCTGCATAAACATTATCTACTTGTTCCCATGCTTTTAATGATGAATCTGTTTGAACTTGATATAACCATGTATCAGTATTATTGATACCATTAGTATCAATATTGTAAGTTTCGTTTGCTATTTGTTGTTGAAACGATGTTGTAGAATTTTGTAAAGTCCCTTGTTTAAAGTAAAACATAAACCCAGTGTTTGGTGAACCAAATCCTAATCTGTCATTTCTATATAACATATTCATTTGATTAGTTGGTGCTGGTGGTTTTTCGTAAATGTATGTTTTATCCATTGACGTTCCACTTACTAATTCAAAGTTCATTGAGTTTCCGTCTACTTGTGAGACAAAAGGAACAATTGGACTTGTATTGTCTGGAAGATTAATTGCGTATTCACTTGTACTTACGCCAAGAATTTCAGATGTGTTGCCTGGATTTCCGATTCGTTGAGTATCGATAAGAGTAGCATTGACAACAGTATTCATTTGCTCTAGCCAATTCGTATTACCTGGATCATTCCAAGTGATAGGTACATTACTTAAGTTTTGACCATTTGCATCTACAATGTTTTCTGTTGTTCGTATTGATTGTATTTTAAGGTAGCCTGATGCACATGTATTTCTTTTTGGCGTATAACTAACTAAGTTGGCTAATTTAACAACTGAGTCTCTACGTTCAGCAGTATCAATAAAGTTCTCACGGGCGTTTAGATCGTTTCTGAATGCTAGTCCTTGACCCATGAATGACATAACATCAAGTAGAGCAATAAACTCTGAACTTTCTACATAGTCATTAAAGTTTTCAGGATAATAAAGACGAAGGTAATCGATAAAACTTTTTCTAAGTGTTTCGTAATCGTAACTTCTAAAGTCTGCCTGTGAAAAGGTTTGGTAGATTGCTTTCCAATCATTAACTCCAAATAGACTTGATTGCCTTGAACTTGTTGCCATAGTTATTCCCTGTATGACAAGTATTTATCTTTATGGAAAACCGGGGTTTTTTATTAGAATGAAAGAGTTGCAGAGTTAGTATCTGGATCAAAAACTACAGCAATATCACCAACATTATTGAAAGGATTGATAGATAATTGCACTTCTACTAAGATTCCTTCTTCTCTCTGCCATGATCTTATTGTATTAATATTGAGTCTGTTGTCTTCACTTGCTACTCGTTGGATTTCATTTTGCAATGCAGTAGATACATCTGGTGTGTTTGGCTCAAAAACAAAGTCCCAAAGAGTTGTGCCGTAGTTAGGCTGTCCAACCTTTTCCCCTTTGCGTATGTTTAATGCATTAATAAAATCTTGTATGACTAGTTTTTCATCTAAGAGTTTAAATTTCTTACCAAAAACTGTAGGATCTGTGATACCATTATTAACACCTGTTGCACTTACAGGCAAAGGATTCACCGTTCTCGGTTTATCTGCACCTATTGTTGAAAATCCTATGAATGTTGCCATACTATTATTTATATCCTATTTTAATTTCCATTGACTCAATGTTTGGTCCCACTTCCAATTAGTGCTACCAGCACCGCCTTCTCCGCCACCGCCACTGTTGCCACCAAGACCAAAGTCACCTTGCAAGAATCCACCCATGCTACCAGCTCCATCAGTTGGAGGTGTTGGATCAGTTACTTGTCCAGTAACTGCTTCTACTGTATTTTCTACTACTTCTTCTGCTCCAGGTATAACTGGTTGACCTTCGCCTGCTTCAATAACTGAATACGTGTTTAAACCATCGTCAAGGATATTGACAGTTTGTGATAATCCAGGAGTTATGCCAGCCTGAGTCACATTAGATGTACTTTGATTATTTAATACTTGTGCTGATTGGTTGTCGGCTGTCGTATTAATAAGATTCTCTAAATCTTGGAATTGATTTAACGAACTGTCTACTACAGTTGGTGCAGTGCTTTGCTTTATTTCCTCTGCGACTGCTTTTACTTCTGCAACTGCCGCCGCGTATGCAGGTGAATTTAGTGCCGCTTCATACTGTGCTTTTGCTTGTTCAATTTCTGGAGACCCAGCTGGTAAAGAAGTAACAAGTTCTGCATATGATGCTTGTTTTGCCGCAATTTGTTTTTCTTGTGATGCTACTGCTTTTTGTGCTGTCTTTAATTTTTTCGTTAACGCCTTCAGTGATGCAAATGCACCAAGAGCCGCAGCCGGAATTTTTCCTAATAAGTTTGGTCTTGGTACTTTTGGATTTCCTAATACTTCATTGACAAGACCCATAAGACTTTCTCTAGTACCGAACGTATTCAATGCTACTGTAGGCAATGTGACTGTTGAGCCACCACCAGATGTAAGAGAAGCCAATGCACTTACAAGTGCGGCAGATGCTCCAGGACTTAAAGATCCTGATAATGTATCTGTTAGCCCATCAAGTTTGCTATTAGCCTCTCCGAACAAGTCTTTAATGCCTGCGCCTGGATCTCCTCCAGAGAATGCGTCTGATGCAATACTGCCTACTTCAGATGATAATGATCCTAGTCCATCTGCAATTGCATTGACAGAACCTTTTGCATTATCTACAAGACTACCACCAATTTTCTGTCCTCCTGGTAAAGCAGCCATACCAGATGCTACGACTGCGGATGTTGTTGCTGATGCTCCTGTAGAGACAATCGATGCCGCACTCGCTAATCCACCTGCATTTGCTAAACTTGTTGGTGATCCAGTCAATGCACTAACTGCTGATGTTGCATCACTGATTGCATTGTCTGCTATTGATGTATCTACACTAAATGATGCTAAGTCTGTACCCGTTACTCCTTCTGCCGCCGCAGTTACACTTGCGGCCGCTTCTTTTGCAAGTGCTTCTAAGTCTACAGGAACATTTGCTGGCATCTTTTTAAACGTTGCTGTTATAGATTTAAATGATGACGCGGCCGCACCAATATCAGCATCAAAACCAGCAGTGATATTGAAATCATCTGGTGCTTTATTTAATGCATCTAATGCTTTAGTGATTCCACCTGTACCACCTGTTAATGTACTTGCTAATGCTGATTTTGCACCTTGAGTCACAGAACCCAATAGTTCTGTTCCATTAGCACCACTTAATCCACCACCTGGTGGTAATCCACCACTTGACAGTACTGCCGCAGTACTTGAAACAGTATCAGCAAGTCCACCTGCTCCAGTTAATCCACCTACCATCTGCGTTCCAGTACCAGCGACTATGCCACCTATAGCAGTACTGGCTTCTTTACCTGTTACTGCGCCTATCTTAGTTAACGCTGTTTGTCCTTTTTGTAAATTTGTTACTACTGATTTTGCTTGGGACGATACACTTCCAACCAAAGTGTCTAAATTACTGGCACCATTTTTACCACTGAATGCAGATTTTGGCATTGATTGTTTTACAGATTTGCCTGCACTTACAAGGGTATTAACCATTGTGTCTGCCCCAGGTTTAAGAACTCCACCAGATGACAATTGTGATGGCGTTTGTGCAAAACTACCAATTGCCGCAGTTGCAACTCCAGCCGCACTAGTCACAATGTCGGTTCCCTTAGAGACTGCTCCTCCAAGATTATTTGACATAGCCGCCGCAGTAGCGATTCCACCGAGTACAGATGTCGTTGCATTTTTATCAATTGCTCCACTAATTGCACCAACTTCAGGAACTGATGCTGATGTTGCAGGGGTAACTCCTGGTGCCATGCCACCAGCATTTCCAGCTTCTGAAGCCACTGTATTAACTGCTGAAATATCTGCATCTGGTGTTGCTGGCAATGCTTCATCAGCGCCAGATTCAACTGTAACGTCAACTCCTTGGTTAGCATATTGCCATGGCATGTGAGCAGGTGCTCGTGTTGTGATACTATCAATTTGAGCCAATGCTGTTGCCCATCCTACTGCTTTATCAAATAATGTATCTGGGTGTTGTTTTACTTCAATTGGTTCTACAAGTCCTGGAATAAGAGAAGCACTAGGACCGTTCATGTGTATTTTTGGGGCATTCTCAAGTATTTCCATACCAGACTCTATACCTAATTGATTTGCTGATAGCAATCCAATTGCGTTGTCTGATTTAAAAGACATATTGTTAAGAGCATATGATGTATGATCATTGCCTACTCTCTGTGAATAATTGTTGTCAGCATCAACAAACATGTTTTGAGTTGCTTTAACGTTAACATTTCTACCTGCATGTAAATTTAAATCATTGTCTGCATGTAAATTAAGATCACCTTGTGTACGTACATTGACAGAGTTTGTGGCATAAAGATCGATTGTACCTTCTTTGCCTAATTCAATATATGTTTGACCGTTTGAATGTAAGATAGACAACATCTGTCCGTCATCACTCATTAATATCTGATGACCCAATGCTGTACGTAATCGAATTAACTGATTTCTACCGATGATGTCTCCATCATCCATAACAAGTGAATGCCCACCACGTCTGGCTATAACATTATAGTTTGCTTGATTTACATCGTTTGCATCTACGCCTAACTCTGATACAAGAGTTTCGTCTGTATATCCGCCTTCATAAATTGGACGACCAGGAGTACTTACTCCCCAACCCACTCTACTAGTAGACTCTCTGTTTGCACTACTTGTAATTGGTCCTCTATAAGAGTCTCTCAATATCCCTTGTTGTTGCATGATTGATGCAACATAACTATGTACGGGTTTAGCCGCACTTAAAAAATCTACTGTGTCAGCCAAATCTGGGTTTTTAGTATTAATATTAGTGACAGGCAAAACTGTAGAGCCGCCATATGATTGACCTTCACCTTCATTGAGAGTTACTTGTTCTGATGCTCCTATAGCAGGTATCATTGTAAGAGCATTTGGGTCTTGTTTTGCGCCTAAACAATATCCTACATCATCACCTTCAATGAAGATACAAATAACTTCTGTACCTATATCTGGTGGAGACTGCCATTGACCATAAGAACTTGGATTACTTGTATAACTTCCCCAATCATCGTCAGCACCTCCACCGATTGTCTGACCAAAATACGGAGATAGTCTACGTACTTTATAAGTTTGTGGATTGTTGGTGTTTGTATCTAAACTATCTGATGCATATACTTGTAATAAACCTTGTCGTGTCGGATCATAATTAGAATACACAGTACAAAGCAACGGCCCAAGACTTGGTGGCGATCTTTTTAAGTTTCCGTATTTTTTGTCTACATTTCTTGGCATAAGTTATTCCTACTCGTCTGGTCCTTGGTCTTCATTACTTGATGCTGGAGTGATGTTCACATTCTCAGCATTATTTTGTTGATTATTTTCTCCTTCGCCAGTAGATTCTCTTCCCTCACCGCCATCTTCATTGTCACCTGTTGCACCGCTTTCACTTGGATCTTTATCAGGAAAAGAATTGAGTACTGCTTCTAGTGTTTGTGTAAACATTCCATCCTGAAAGTTTGATTTTACTTTAACTAATTTATAACTAACACCTTTAATTTGATCCTTTACCCAGTCTGGATATTTAAAGAATAGAATGCTTTCGTTAATGTCTAAAAGTCCTTTATCATCATTATAGTCTACTGCTTCTTTAAAGTCAATCTCAAAAAATACTTGTCCGCCATTTGCATTGATTCTAAAACCATCATCGCCATAAAATCTACTGTATACATCATTTGGACCACCTCGATGATCTTCGATAAAGAAGTCTGGGTCTCCTAATATTTTTATTTTTGCTTGAGCATAAGAGTCTGGTGAATACAGAGAAGTAACATATGCTTGTTGTACTGAGTCTGAGTTTGCAAGAGCATTTACTGAAGGTCTAGCCGATTTTTCTTTAACAGTTGCAACATTTGTATTTCTTGTCGCATTATTTTCATTCTTACTAATATTGCCGATTGTTTCATTATAAAACAAATTGTCAAGTTGTTGACTATATTCTAAAATTTCTTTGTTTTGTCCAGTCCACCAATACTCATATCTTTTATGAGGACCATAATAATCTACGCCAGGATTTGTTCCGCCCACTTCAACAATTGGAGTCTTGTATGTTTCTACACGATATGTTGTTGTGTATGCCCAGTCATTTTTTAGTCCGTCCCATTGGGCTTCTGATATTATAGGAGTAACATGATACCAACCAAGACGAGTTTGACTAGTACCTCCATCTGCTTCTGCTTCGCCAGTATCTAAATCAGGGGCGGCTTTGTTTTTGTACAACACTTGCAATGCATTTAACATGTATGAACTACTTTTAATTATTGTGTCAAACGTAAGTAGAATAGGATCATCCATTTTAAAAGATATGCTTCTTTTACTGTCATCTGGATTTGATGTTGCTCCTGTACCATCTGCTCCGTTAGTAGTTTTTGGTTCTGGAGGAGGTGTTCCCCATTTTGATTTATCTAAATCTGCTGGGTTTAACATACTTGCAGTTTTTAAAATTTCTTCATCACCGTCACCGACAAACTCTAATACATATTTGTTAGCAAATTCTTGTGTAGCAGAATCTCCTTCAGTCTGATCTACTTCAAATTGATTTAGTTTAGTAAATAACCCTTCTTCACCTGTATACATTTCTTCTATTGTACTTCCAGTTAGTGTATACGGAGATTTCAATCTTCCTGCTTTAGTTCCGAATGCTCTATTAGGTGCTAGTGCTACACCTTTACAAGCATAGTTTGTTGCATCACCGTCAATTTTAAATTTTATACTAGTAATAGCAATATCATAATAAGTCTCAAATAATCCTGCGCCGTCATCGCCAGTCGCATTTTGGTCAATTGCTTGACCGTCTTCCATTAAAACTTCTTTTCCTTTTGCTATATTTCCATTTGCATCGTAACCTAAAAATTTTATACCTAATATAAAAAACTGTCTAGTGCCTGAACTTAAACCAGGCTTCTTGCCGCTACTGAATCTATCTGGGTATGCATTAATAATAGCAGTACTTGCTTCTCTAAGTTTTGTAGTAAACGAAAACGAATACGGTTCAATGATGTTAAATTTAACATGATAAGTACCTGTTGCTGATTGGTTAGAATTACTGCCTGCTACGTGTTCTATTTCAGCATTTTCAATGTAAAGGTCTTTGTCAAACCCTGCACCACGATTTTCTCTTTCATTGTTGATACCACCTGATTGAGCAATAAGATATGCACCGCCTGTACCTTCACCAGCACCTGCATCTGTCAAAGCATCGATGTTTCTTCTGCCAGTTGCAACAAATGCATCGTAAGCATCTGGACTGATCATATACAGAGAAAGTTGATATGTGTAGGAAGATAATGCGCCTAGTGGATTGTCTAATCTTCTTCCAGGTTGATCTGTTTGATCCGTCATATTAGATACCTAGGGCAGTTGATATAGTGTTTTGTGTTGGTATTTTAATTTTAAGTCCTGTGACAAAGTTAAAGTATGGGTCTGGTCCAAGAGAATTTGGATTTCTCGCAGAAAATACCCACCACAAACGAGAATTATTATACAAGTGCTGTGCTAACAAATCTGGTCTAAATTCATATTGTGCAGTAATTGTAAAATCTGCATCATTTGGTAATTTTGGAATAGGAACTCCTGGTTGCAACACATCTAAATAATTATTATTCACAATCTGTGAATTATAGTATGGACTAGACTTCGGATATATGTTGTTTTTTTGAGTAGCCATTACCAAATACCTGGGAAGTCATTCTTAGCACCACGAGTCAATGCTCCTTTAGCATACTCTTTGAGACTAAACTTATTACTAATAGTATTTCTACTAAGAATCGGTATACATGTGAGTGTGACAGTCATCTTTGTTGGGACATATGTTATCCCAGTCGATTCAGTAACTGCAAAGTTAGCAGGTGGTATACTACCACCAGGAGATAACTGACCGCCAATCAGAGTAGTTTCTGCATCTGCTCCCGCTGTGTCTGTACTTGTTGCTCGAATATAGTCTACATCTTTAGGCAACGCATATGAAAAATTAGTAATGCCTACAGGGTGACGATTAAACTGAAATGTTCCTAGACCATGAAAAAATCCTAATGGAGGAGGTGTTCCGTTTCTTGGGTTTTCATCTTGTCCATAAAACATTTTAGTCATAGATTTAAAAAAGTGTATAGATGCTAATAGATAGTTTGCTTCAAATGTGTCTTGGCAAGTAAAGTCTGCACTCACTGAGATATCAGAAATCATACTGTTTTTGTATTGATTTATTTTAAAGTTTGTATGCGTTGGGTGTGCGCCATCATAGTTTGCCGCATAACTAATATTAATCCCAGGCGTATAAGGAAATACAACTCCATCTGTAGCCGCTAAAGGTGCCATAATTCCAGGCTGACTATCTTTATATAGATAGTTGGCGTCAGGCGCTAAGGCTAGCCTAACTCTCCAATCAGATGCTTGAGCGGCGGTGATGGCATCAATCGCTCCTTCTTGTTGTTCTTCTGGCATACAGTGTTCCTAAATTTTAACGGATTTACCTATTTGTATAAATAGTAATCTCACATGATATATTTATCTTTGCAAAATACCCCGGAAATTTACCCGTATCAGTTGCATATAGGACAGTGTTGATGTATAATACATCTCATAGTTATATCTATCTAACTCAACTAACCAAAAGGAAAATTAATGCCAGCACCTAGAAAAACTACAAACTATCTAAACAACAAAGATATTCTTAAAGAGATTCACAAGAGTAAAACATCATACTGTTCATATACCAAACAAGAGTATCATCAATTTGATTTAATCGCAGATATGTTTGAGTCAGGACTAGAAAAAAGTCTTGCTTGGTGCTTGAAGCCAACCCAAATTAAAGAAGCAAAGTTGCAAAAGTCTCTTAGACTATCAGCAGAGCAAGGGTTAACTGGTAAAAACAAAATTGATCCAAAAACAATCGAAACTGACGGATTAATGTTTAGGGTTATGACATGGGATCACATTCCAGTAACACAAAAACAACCAAGAAAGATAGTTAAGAAGAAAAAGGCAGTTGATATAATTGATTTTGATGATAGCACAGATGCAGAATTATTAGATTTAGAGAGCAACAAAAAAGCAACTAAACCAGTTGCTGAAGATTTAGTTTATGCTAAAGTTAATTTTCCACCATTTCATCATTATGTATTAGATGCTAACACAATGACACTAAGTTTAGTTGGCAAATCACATTGGAAAGGCGGTGTTAAGACTGGTTCTTTCAGTGCTACTAACGGAGCATTAACTGACAAACTAGCACGTATGTACATTATGCTATGTGAAAAATATGCCATGAAGTATAACTGGCGTGGTTATACTTACAACGATGAAATGCGTAACTCTGCTATCTTACAGTTGACTTACGTAGGATTAAGATTTAATGAAGCCAAGTCTGCGAATCCTTTCGCATACTATACTGCGGCTATCACAAACAGTTTCTGTAGAGTTCTCAACTCTGAAAAACGTAATCAAAATATCAGAGACGATATTTTAGAAATGAACGGACTTAACCCATCTTTCTCTCGTCAGATGAAAGACTACACGGGTTTAGGTGCAGAAAAGCCAGTAGAAACATACACTGAGTAGTATTATTAATACTATTGGGCAAACAAGACGTCCAAATGTCTTGCTTTGCCTACCTATGTCATGTATAATAGATGTTGAATACTGGGAAAACTAATTATGTCAAATCTTTTTAAGAAAGCCGCTGTATTCACAGATATACATTTTGGATTAAAGAGTAATAGTATACAACATAACCAAGATTGTAGCAACTTTGTGGATTGGTTTATTGAGAAATCACTAGCAGAAGGCTGTGAGACTTGTTTCTTTTTGGGAGACTGGAATCACCATCGTGCAAGTATTAACATGCACACTTTACAATTCGGACTCAATGCATTAGAGAAATTAAACGATGCATTTGAAAAAGTCTATTTTATTACAGGTAACCATGATCTCTATTACAGAGACAAACGTGATATTCATTCAGTCGAATGGGCTAAACATCTTAAGAACGTAGTCATTGTCGATCACTTTATCGAAGAAGGCGACTGTGTTATTGCTCCTTGGTTGTGTGGTGATGATTACAAGTTACTCAGAAAGAAGAAAGGCAAGTATCTTTTTGCTCACTTAGAGTTACCGTACTTCTATATGAATGCAATGATTGAAATGCCTGATCATGGCGGTGCAAACACTGATCACTTATCTCATTTCGACAAAGTATTCTCAGGACACTTTCACAAAAGACAAGCAAGAAAAAACGTTTGGTATATGGGTAATGCATTCCCTCACAATTATGCAGATGCAGGAGATGATGCTAGAGGCATGATGGTGTTAGAATGGGACGAAGAACCTATCTTTCATTCTTGGCCTGATCAACCTGTATACAGAGTTTATAAACTAAGTGAAGTATTAGAGAACCCAGAAGGGTTGCTTGTTAAGAATGCTCATGTTAGAGTACATTTGGATATCGACATTTCTTATGAAGAATCTAATTATATCAGAGAACAGTTAATTCCGCAACATGAATTAAGAGAAATGTCATTGCTTCCAGTTAAGAACGAGGAACATTCACAAGACTTAGCACCTGGCGAGATATCATTTGAGAGTGTCGATTCAATTATTGTCGATCAAATTAAAAACATAGAGAGTGACTTCTATGACAAGGGTGTACTATTGGAGATTTATCAATCCTTATGATAAAATTAAAAAATGTAACGTTAAGAAACTTTCTAAGTGTAGGCTCTGTCACACAAGCAGTCGATTTAGA
>Ga0181388_1000089_pt1 | contig 27987 bp, 15 predicted proteins | sample 11SPOviralmetaG_FD_130120 | JGI IMG/M metagenome (GOLD analysis project Ga0181388, IMG submission 130120) | Marine viral communities from the oligotrophic San Pedro Time Series (SPOT) site, San Pedro Channel, CA, USA - 11 SPOT_SRF_2010-05-17 | ecosystem: Environmental > Aquatic > Marine > Strait...
AAAAAATGGAAAAACTTGTCAAGTTTAGTTCGTATCATGTTAAAATATGCTACAAACATCCAAGAATTTGTAATAGATGTACGAACATCACCCCATATGCGATTAGATAAGACACATAATGTGTGGACCCATCATTATGGCAAATATATTTGCATAGACACGTCTTCATAAATAATTTAAAGATGTTTTAGAATAGATTGTTAACAAACGACATTCCTCTGTGAACCGTCAAGCTATGGCGGTCTCAATCGCATCATCAACAACACCAATAACTACAAATGTATTAAATCTCCGATATGTACTTGAAGAGCCCTTTAGTTCTAAAAAGCACCATCAACGACATACACCAATGAAAATTAACACACCACAAAACCCTTTATTTTTTAAAAACAAACGATTCATTAATGGTAACCATCATCATCGCAATACTCCGAGTCATATTCCTTTAACAAAGCATCGTTCATCATCAGATGAACTGCCTGATTATGTAAACGAACCATCATATGCATCATCAATAGATAATTTCAGGAACACTGATGATTTGGAGGATTATACTGATAATAATGAAGTTTCGAAATTAACAAATGCTGGTCAAAAGGTTACTGAAGTAGAACCGTGGATTATAAAATTGCGCGATCATTTTTTTGGTACAAGTGTAAGTGATCGGAATGATGTAAACAAACAACGGTCGGTGTTAGTGTTGTTTGATAACCAAGATAAGTGTGTGGAATTTAAAAACAAACTCATAGATTACTATCGTAAATCTGGAGGGAACTGGTGCAACACTTGTATTTCGTATAACATAAATCGTAGTCATGTTCACATGGTATTGAGCACCTTAAGAACAGCATCAATTAATGATGATGAAGATAACAAAAATGAATGTGATACACATAAATTAAAGTGCGTGCCATTTAATGAAAATGAGGGACAATTTGCGTATACATTAAGTATGATAACGAATTTTTCTTGTTTTGTGTGTCAAAGTTTTGAAACGAATGAAGAAACTATGGATGCGGTATTATCAGGGTTTTTCATTGAATTAGATGAAGACATTCTTGTTCGTGTGAATCCAAATTACAGGGATCGAATGCCTTACATAATTAACTACATGAATGAAATGTATAGATATGATGTTTGAATGATAACTTGTTGATCGTCACGTGTAAAATGGTGTTCGGAAACAATTTCACACTATGTCTCAAACTTGGCATGTAATTTTGTTGACTAAGAAAATTTATCAGACATTTTTCTTTTCAAAATTTCTGACAGTTATGTATTCTCCGACAGTATTATAACCTTCACTACCTACAGGTGAAGTTAATCCAATACCTATGTACAATTTATCATTTAATGAATTTAATGTATAAGTCGAATTTTGATAATATTGATTTGAAGGATAAGAATTAATATCTACACTTAAATTCCATGTTGTTTGAATATAACTTGTATCAGTTATCAATGTAGTTCGATTAGCATCATCATAAATCTTTAAATTTATGTTTTGTGTAGCATAATCGCTGTTATCTTCAACTATTATTCTAAAGTAAAACGTTTTTTCTAGTAAATAATTAGTAAGTGAAGGACCTGTGTACTTATTATTAATGTATCCTTGGTCTCCATTATGAGCATGAAAATACATTTCTGTCAAAAGCCCTGTATTATTGTAAGTGTCTTTGCTTCCCAATTGACCACCTTCAGAACCAATAAACAACCTTATATGAAAAAGCTTAATAGATGATTCTAATTCAAAATCGTATGTTCCTCCTGTTGTTCGATCAATATAATTTGTAAGTTGAACATTGTAAGGAGTACTGCTATAATACATTTTCAATTCATTGCCATCACCAGATATTTGATAATTAGTTTCACCAGTTCCAATACTTAATGATGGTGATTGAATTGCAATCGGTTGGATTCCGAAATTTAATTGTTGATACAAATCCAAATACATCGCTCCGTTACTCAATCCGAAATTGAACATGTTATTTTTTGCTAACAGAGGTATAATGTTGCCCCCTGAAAGCATATTTGAATCCGTAATTTTAAACCACGAACTCAATGTGAATGCATTGGAACTTGTGGTCATTACATCTGTACCCAAATCCAGATATTGGTTGCTAGTCCCATCAAATGTAATGGCATAATTGCTTCCATTGTAACCTGTATCGTACACGGCAGATGAATAGGATGCTGGAAGGGATGCGTCATAGGATGCAATAGAGTCGGTCAAATTGGAGTTGAACTCGTAGGTTGCAATTGCGGTTTCAGGGGTGTATGTGGGTGCAGCAACCGCATTGCTGTTATTGCTATTCGTGCTACTACTTGCGATAGAAGGCAGACCTTGCAATGAAGTTCCGTCACCCAATTGAAGCTGGACCGTTCCGTATTTCACACCAAAACTCATCACCCCATCTTTATGTAAAATAGGCAAGTACTTGTCAGTAACATTACTTGTATTGACCCATGCGGCGAAAGTACAGGTATTGAGATTAGTTCCATTCAAATTGGAAGAACTTGGGATTTCAATGTATTCATCCACGACCTCTAAAGCAGTAGCGCTGATGGCGTAATTTGCGGTCGTCAAAGTACCTGAACTTTCTGCATTGTAAATTGTACCATGCTGATTGTTACCTGATTCATCGTATACATTGGAATTCGCTAAATCATATTGTTCGAAATCATATCTCAAAAGCAAACCGTCATTATTTCTCGTAGCCGTGTATTGTTGGGTGAGTTCTGATGCGGTAAACACCGTGTTGTACAGTTGCAAGTCATCAAGTTTCGTTCCACTACTTGCTGGGGTTGATGCATCCGTAGAACCCACAAAAACATTGTCGAAAACAGATGTGGGTAACCCACCATAAGCATTTCCATTAATTTGCATTTCCCATAGACCTGAATAATCACCATAATTACCACTACTACTATGCTTGCTAAAAGTTACCTTAATTAACTGAGTATTAATTGTTGATGAAAATGTAAATTTAATATGATCGCTATGTGCTAATGTAGAGTTATCGGTCAAATAAGGATCACTAGAAATATCTGTTATTACACCTGACCGTGTTCTTTGAACAGATGAAAATGATGTTATTTTCGTAAAAGAATCTGAATTTCCAGAATTACCATAAAATATTTCAAAATTGGACAATAGATGAGCTCCACCAGGCAAATCTATTTCTACTTCATTAACACTTTTAGAACCAGATGTAAATTTATATATGATGGTACTGGTTGTATTTAGACTTGTGTGATAACCATAATGCCAAGCGGATATATTACTATCGAATAATTGTGCAGCATCTCTCTCATCGGTGGAGTATGCTTGATGAGAATATACAATATCACCATTATTCAATGTTTGAGCGTGTGTAATACCTGAATAAGTAGTTGTATCTGGTGTACTGCTAATATTAGTATTTGCTGAATTCAAATCACTTAATCTTTGATATGTTGGTGGTAGAATAGATGTTGTATCCGTAGACACCAAATTCCCATCTACATAAAAGCTAATCGCACTATTTGCACTGTCGATAGCATAAGTCAATTGATACCATTGGTTGTTTGAAAATCCACTGTAACCTGTTGAACTCACAGATGTTCCATTCACATCGATGCTTAGATTACCGTTATCCACACCTAATTTCAAGTAATCACCTGTGCTGCTATTTGATAATCCTACAAGATTGTTGTTACTGTTTGCATCGCTGCCATTGAAATACCAAAAACTCATCGTCAAGTTGGAACTCGCATTCAGTTCCAGTTCTGCCGCATTGTTATTTTGAATGTACGAATTTCCATCAAAAATCAAAGCACTGTCACCTACAATTGGATTTTCGGTCTCCAAGGTGACATCACCAATGACATCAAAAGATTGCCCTTTGCTGGAATTGTCATTGAATACCGTTTCAGAATAGTTGTTCAACAAACTTAAAGTTGCACCCATTGAATTGTGATTACCACACACATAATACAACGTAGAATAAGGGTTGTTTGAAGCAGGAACGGTGTACTCAACATAAGTATTTGTTAATGAACTTAGTGAATCATATTCTACTGGAGTTTTTTCGACATTATTCACATAGTATTTTACTCCATTGTTACTGTCCAAAGTATAGCTTGATAAATGTACACCTCCTGACGTGTGTTGGAGGAAGAATGGATGAATGTCTGCACCACCTTGGTTGTTAGTAGCATCTGTTTGGTAGAATTTGTAAGTGAATCCAGGGTGCAAGACCACATTGGGTGCTTCCACATTGTCCAAGTAGAACTTACCTGAACTTACTGAAACTTGGTAAGATACTACACTGTCGTCCACATTAATTTTTCCACCTAAGCCCATATTTTGGTGATTGCCACAATGAAAGAAGAGTTCTGATGGTGCACCCGAAGCAGGAACTTGATATTCTACTCTTTTCGTAATGGAAGAGTCGAATGCATTGAAGTAACTTGAATAATCCGAGTAACTTACATTATTCAAGTAATAGGATACACCACTGGTCACAATATTTGCCGAGGCATCCGTGGCATTAGAAGTGGTACTCAAGAAGAGTGGGTGTGTGGCATTAGTTGAGTTGTTTTGTTTAAACACATATGTATTGGCTGGTAAAAACGAAGCGAAAGGAGTCGTCAGGGAATCCAAGTTGTATTTTCCTGAACCCGCAGCAACATTCATTTGATATTTGCTTGCATCAGGTACATTTACGGTTATGTTATCGAAGGTGAATTCCGCAGTTTTACCACCCAATAGATACAGCGAATTTATATCGGCAGTGCTTAAGCTTTTGTTGTAAAAACGAATATCGTCCACCGAACCTTGAAACCCGTTGTTATTTACAATACTTTCGTCATCACCTACATTCAATGTCGTTTCATCGTTTGTGTTTACAATCACGGAAGAACTAACATCGGATGCGGCTACATTGTTTACAATTGCTCCAATAGTATCATTTACATTATCAAAGTTTACAACCAAATGATTCCATTGGGAATCGGATAAACTTCCAAAATTAGCTTCAACACCGCTACTTGTATTGGACCATTTCACAAGAACATTATTGTTTGAATCCAGTTTTAAATAACGATTAGCATCTTCATAGACGACAATTTTTTCAGCTGCAGAGCTGTTGGCTACATCTGGTTTCAACCAAAGGGATAGTGCAAAATTATCACCTGCATTGGTAGTGCCTGCAAAGGGACTGTTAGATAATGAAAACTTGCTGTTGCAATCAGAGAATGTAACCGCATTACCTTGTACCCAACCTGTAGATGCCAACGAAACATTTCCAGTAGTTACTCCGAAACTCGCTTGATTTCCAGAGGTGTCTTGGATGTAATTTGAATTTGTAAAATTATAACGAGCTAACATACCTCCTGATACACCCGATTGGTCTTCGTCAGGTGATACAATGGCTGATGGAACAAACATGCTAATGTTCAATGTGGATGCTGCATAACTTGCATTTGTTTGGTTGTCTCTGCTTTCTGTATCTTGTACGAAATAAAACACATTATAACTGTCACCAGACACCATAGGATTTGTACTTGAACCGTTCGAATCGGTGAAATAGTTACTGAATGTAAAAGGACCCAATGGATTCGCAGTTGCTTCTGTTAGATTCGAATGAGACAAGTTGGATGTTACCGCAACTGCACTACTCAAACCGACATTGTTTGAAAGTGTTGTTGCCAAATCTAATTGATCAGCAGAAGACACTGTATTCACGAAAGCACCTACGTATAAATTGAATGTCGAACTCACATCATATGCTTTAATGTTATCAATTTGAATGTTAGATGATGTCGTAGCGGTCGTAATACTTGCTTCATCTACGAATACTGGATTGCTGGTATCCACTGTCTTGATTGGGTAATCTGTGCTCATAGTATCTTTGTTTGCAGCTTCAATATCGTTTGTTACATTACCAGCAGGATCAGTGACACTTGCGGTTACGTAATATTCTTCACCAGAAGTCAATCCAGTAATTTGAAGAGTAGATATTGGCAAGTCTGCACTACTTTTTGTTACCGCAGTTTCACCGAGAGTCACATTACTTGCAGTGAATGTTACACTACAATTGGTGTAGTCTGCTGCCACCACATTACTTTCAGACAATTGAATATTGCACAAAGTTACTTTGTTACGAACCGCTTGGAAAGATACATTGTCAATGTCATAACTTACTGTTGGAGCGGTATTATCTACGTATATGTTTTGTCCAGACAAATCGGTTTCAGTAAATGTGTGTACAGATACATAATTTACACTCAAATTTGCGAATGCGGTTGCGTCAGATCCAGATACCGAATTTGTTGCATTCCAGGTGTCGCCACCATCGGAGGTCGTTGGAGTGACTGAATCGCCTAAAATAGATACGCCCAAATCAGCTTGTGTAGAAGTATATTTCGTACTCCATCCAAGGGAAAGTGTGTCTCCGTTTTTAGCATAGGTAGAAGTTGAGTTATCACTTGTTAATGCAAGATTTTGTACTCCATCTGATAAATCATAGGTGAATGAAGTATAAGTCGACGACATTCTACCTGCTGCATCTTTAACAAACAAGTTCAAATAATAATTAGATAGACTTGGATTAATGGTTGCAACATTATCAGATGAATCGTAATATTGATTCAATGATAAACTTGGAACGGATGGAGTAGTACCTGCAGATGCATTCTGGATTACATTCGAACCATTCGTGTTTGTTACATAAAACGTGTTCAACGCAGTGGTGTCTCGTGTATTGTCTTCGAAAACAGCTACGTATGCATTGAAGGAACTTGTGTCATCGGTTACAGTTGTACCACTATCAATTGTTACATTCATAGCTCCAGACGTACTTACGGTTCCTTGGAAGGACGAACCTCCGACACTTGGGTTGTCGAGGAGAGTAGTGGCAGATTGGACGTTAGATGCAGATTGGTTTAATGCATTTGTTACATTTAAAGTAACATCGTAACTTTGACCTTCCAAAAGGTTTGAAAAAGTTAAAGATGTAGGGAATTGTGCACTGTTCGAGTTGAATTGATTTGTAGCACTATCATACGTTACCGAGAATGGTCCTTTTGTCTGAATACCGTCAGAAGCATTAGATGCAGACACTTCTAATGAAAATGGGTTTCCACGATAGATTACGTGTTCACTACTCAAGTCGTCGTTGAATAACGTTCTAAGGAGAGAAGGTCCAGATGTACCACTTACCACAATATTGGAGGTAGATGGGGTGAGAGTTACATTCGACAGAGAAACCGCATGTTGAACAAAGACACCTGTGTTTGCGGAGGTGGAAAATTGTGGACTGGAGTCATTGGACAAAGAAATTGCGTAAGCCACATTTCCAAGAGTTGTATCGGATTGTACATCAAAAGTAGCTGTCCAATCAATATTATTTGTAGTGTTAAAAGAGGTGTTTACTGACGACCCGTTAAACTGAACATTAAAACGGTCGGATGACGTTTCATAATATGTGGAAGTAAATTGCAAATTGATTACATTACTATCCGATGCCAAATCATTGACACTTGCATCCGATTGAACTGAAGTGACAGTTAGAGATTGTTGATTGATACCTTGGGAAGCAAATTTATTGAAACTTGCATTTTGCGTACCACCGACTTCAACTACAACAAGATAGACGTAGTATTCTTGTTCGGTTATAATGGTCGCTAAAGAAGAACCGTTATAGAATTTGGTAACCGCGAAATTAGTAAATCCACCTTCACCTTGTGTTCTTGCACTTGCGGTGTGTGAAGTTACTTTAGTATCACTACTATTATCTGTCGCAACCGTTTTTAATGTAGTTTGGTCCGTGGAATCGGAAACATCGTAGTTTGTCGTGGAAAGCAAAACATACACATTCACATCATTTGCATTGTCATATGCATAACCATTTACGGTGAACCCAGGTGTAGTGGATGTACTTGGTGTAACAGAAGATATGTTTAGATTAGGTGCGGTCGTGTCGGTGGTAGTTACTGTAAGACCGTTTGCTGGTAGAATATTGTTGGATGTATTTCCAGAAGGATCGGTGATGCTCGCAGACACGCTATATGTTTGTGCAATTTCCAATCCAGTGATTTGAACAGTAGACAAAGTTGATAAATCTGCATTGGTGAATGTAACATTACTAATACCATATGTTGCATTACTTGCACTGAAAGTCACTTCGTAATTGTTGTAAACACTCCCTGCATCCGCTCTCAGATTGGTTTCTGAAAAACTGATGTTGCATAGTGTGACCTTTTGATTTAAATTTTCAGTTGTAGAAGTGTCTAATGAATAAGAGACTGAAGGAGAAGTTACATCAATATATATATTATCAGTACTTGGAGAAGACAAATCAAGGGAATGTGTACCTATGTACGAAATACTAAAATCGGCTAATCCATTACTGGAGAAATCCGAAGGAACTTGTTTTGTGACTGACCAGTTGGAGTTGTTAGTGGTACTTGGTGTCAAATTGCTTTCCCCCAAAACAGTAACATCAAAATCGGATGGAGATGAAAGATAATTTGTTTGCCACGACAATGTAAGAGTGTCATTCACTGTAGCGAATTTGGAATCTCGGGAGTTGTCGCTTGCAATTTGGAAAGATGCATTCAAATCTAACCCAATATCATTGAAAGTACACTGTACATATTCGTTAGTTTGAATACCTGCCGCATCTTGGACAAACAGGTTCAAGTAATAATTGGAAACACTTGGTTGTACAGCTTTAAGGGAATCTGAGTCACTTACATCGTAATAGTTGCTGAATGATATCGTTGGGATATCGAATGAGGTATTTGCAGGTGCATTCAAAGCGATGTTCGAACCGCTGGTCGAGTAAAAGGTAGCCAAGTCACTGTTAGTTTTGGTGTTATCGCTGAAAACAGCAAGGTATGCGTTAAAAGTACTTGCGGTATCGATAATAGTTCCCGCACTGTCTACACTGATTGTCATATCTGCATTGGGGGTGATGGATGCTGAAAATCCAGAAATGGAAGGAACATTCGATTGTGTTGAAACTGTTTGTGAGACATTTCCTGATTGATTCAATGCGTTTGTGATTTCTACTTTTACATCGTATGATTTGTATTCAGCAAGAGAGTCCATGATAAGGAAGGAGTCGAAAGCAGAACCGTTCGAGTTGAATGTGTTAGTTCCATTGTCAAAAGTGATTTCAAAAGGACCTTTTGTGTCTTGTACACCATCAACACTGTTAGAAGCAGTTACAAGTAATTGCAAAGGATATCCAAGACGAATGCTATGTTGTGAAGAGGTGTCTATAATGTCATTTAAAATTGGATCAGATGATGTACTTTTCACTTTGATATTTGATGTGGATGTGGCTTCAAGATTGAATGAACCGACGTCCATATTGTGTTGTACGTAAATGGAAGAAGCAGTTCCATCTGCAACCAAAGATGTAGGGACAAGATCCGTGTTCAAAGAAACTCCATATGTTAGTAGATTCGAAGGAGTATTTGCCTGTACCGTATAATCTGCAACCCACTGTGTATTTGTAGCATTTGCATTAGAGTAGGTAACATATGACTCGGAAGTATCTCCGCCAAATGCGGTATTGAAGCGTGAACCACTTGATTCGTAGTATCTGGTGTCCCATTGTAAACGTACGACATCATTTGCTTTAGCAATGTTTGTACCGTTTGCATTTTGAGAAACAATGGATACATTTGAAATGGATTGGTGATTAATGACAGTTCCCGCAGATTCAAATACATTGTTACTATTGCCAGATGTTTCTGTATTCATGACATAGACATAATATTGCTCTTCTGTTTTCATATCTTGGAAACTGCTTCCATCATAATAACGATTCAATGACAAATTGTCGAATGCACCATCATTAGAATTTCTGGAAGGATTATCAGCAATGATACGCGTGTCTGATGCATTGGCAAGCATTAATGCTTTTATGTCGTTCGATTGAGATGTCAAATCATAACTGGACGTACTTGCGAATGCATATACATCAAAATTTACCATATTATCGTATGCATGTCCGCTTAACATTATTCCAGGGGTATTATTTGAAGATTCTTGAAGACTTGAAATATTAAGTGAAGGGTCAACAACATCATTGGTCAACACATAACCAAGACCTGAAATGGGGAAACTTGTAGATACATTTCCAACGATATCGGTGACTTGTCCATAAATATAGTATTGGACATTTAATTGCACGTTGCTCAATGTTAGAGTGTTTAGATCATTGTTAATGAAAGAATCGCTACTTGTATTCGGTGCGTTTGTATCATTGCTTGTAAAAACGCTCAATTGATACGCATTGCTGTTCACACTAGTCGATGACCCCTGAGTGTAAGTACCAATGAAAGCATCTGTAAAGCTATTGAATTGGACAGTAATAAATTCTCCTGTAACTTGATCAAGAGAAAAATTCAGAGCAGATACGGGTGTATTGTCTACATACATGTTGATTGATTTTTGAATTGGTGTATTTTCACCAAACTGAATGTAAAGAGCCATCGCACCATCGTCGAAACCTGACGATGGAATAGTGACATCAAACACATACTTTGTAGACTCGGTGTCGCCGCCATAACCACTTACATAAGTTGCGGTTAAGGTGTTGGTATCAGTAGAATCTTTGTAGTATACTTTAATTTGGTGTCCATTAATAGGAAACTCGGAAGAAAATTTACACCGAATAACGCTCCCAACTGCACAAATGTTGTTTTCTAAATAAGTAGGAGACACACGAGTGATGTCAGTATTCTTTACTGACCAGTCAATGGATTTGGATGCAACAGCCAACTCAGGATCAGGATAAATAGATGCGTTGGTAGTAAACTGAATATTGTTCAATGTTACATCTGCATAATCGAAATTGCTGTTCCATGATGTTTCATTCGTCCAAGCAGAAGTTCCGAAGAACAATTTACGATCAGGGACAGCAAAATCTAAATGACTCAAATTAGATCCCGTGCTGATCAAGACATTGCTATCAAAGAGCATCATTTTTTGTTCTCCATACGCAAATGGATTATATACGAGCGACAAACGGTGAACCTCATTGTCAGACATCGGTCTTGTTGAATTGACGGGTGATGATTTTGTTGTATCCAATGTATCGATACATCCGATTACAGGAATTTGAGAGTTTGAATCGGTGCCAACAGTAATTTCTCCCAAATTTCTACCTCTCACGTGATATCCGAAAGTGAAAAAATTTCGTGCGGCATTTGAATACGTTCCCAAACTACTCGATGCATTATATTTGACATCACATGACAATGTAAATGGTGCATTTGCTTTGTGGAAATCATTCAAATCTACAAAGTAAAGGTTAGTCCAACTGTCACAGGAAAGAGAGGATCCTGATGGTTCGGTTTGTTCGTCTAATGCAAAAATTTTATATTCATTTGACATCACTCCAAACCCATTCACAGGAGTCGACACGGGTGTAGTATTCCAGTAAAGAGAGTTAGACATTTTTAATATTATAAAAAGAAAATATTGTTATTTGAAAATTTACAATATTCACCGAATAAAAGAAACACAATAACATACTGTGTTATGGAGATAAATTGGACGAAACTTTTCCAAACTAATTATTTACGCAAATGTAACTACATTGTTGGTGATATCGAAAATACTTGGTTTAAACATCACCGTATTGTAATAGGATGAACTCGATAATGTATGTGATGTCACTTGAAGATCGTGCACAGAAACACTACTATACTTAGCATCGGTTATCACTTTATCAGCGTCGGATAATACACTTATGTCTCCATATTTGATATAGGAAAAGGTCAGTTCTAACAATGTGCATAACCAATTGTTACCCGCACTTCCATATTTTGCAAGCAGTTGTGTTTTCGTAGAATCGTTGTTTGAGGGGTCCGAGTTATCAGATGTCCATCCAAGCCCCGTTTCGTACTCACAAATTTCAAATTTGGTATCCTCTACGGAATTGTCCCAAGAACGGTAAGTGATACGGGGGAATAGATTGTCGATAGATGAAACGACATAACTAACACCGCTTGAATTCGAGGTGCGTTTGTAAATCCCCGACAATCGATTTGAGATGGTATTGGGAATATAACGAATATAATTGTCTTGTAATGAGGTATTTTTATAGAGAGGTACACAATAGTAATAAATGAAATCAATCACATATAATTTTGTAAAGTCGCTATGTAACGCTTTATGAGACAATTGTGAAAATTTGTCATACACAATCTCCCCTCCATAATATCCCCATAATTTACTTACGGGACGATTATCAGGGTTGTTGTACCTTCTATTGTTATTGTAGTAATCAAAATCGATTTTGAATTTATTTTTGAATTTATCGGACGAGGGATCTAATGTGCGCAATGGGAAGCAATCATTAACACTCTTCATATGTTCTGGTGCAAAAATCAATGTATTGCTCATTTCTTCACCTTCGTCGTAAAAGGACACATTAATAGCCGATGTGTTGTTACCTGAATACATTTGCTCGGACAAACTATTATTGGTAAAAGTAGAAAATGCGAATTTACCTGTCGGCGAAGGTCTTAAAATGTTATGGCGCTCAGATTGGGATGAATGTATTTTATTATTTATGTTGATAATAACCCATTTATATTTTTGTGAGCTTGAGATCGAACTTGTATCATATAATGTACCATAGTTGTAAGAGCCACTTATTTTAAATGTAGTAGATGCACTTGCTTGACCACCCGATATGGCATTGAAATCTCCTAAAGGACCTCCTTGTTGAATGTCTTCTGAACTTACTTTTGTATTCATAGAAGTCCCATCTGAAAACACGATTTGATCTGTTTTAAAAGGCTTGGAACTAACAAGATTGTCGTCAATGACATGGATATGTGCGTCTCCAATGTACACAGAGTTAGATCCAAAATATGCCTTTTGAAACCGTGCATTTGATGTTCCTAATGAGTACGTGTTATCTGTTGATGGAATCAAGTCCGATCCAACATTTGTTGTTGTGAATGCATTCACATGTAAAGCATCAACATTGGATAGATCGTTTGAAAATGCGGTAAGAGGAAAATCTGCGACGCCTGTCAATTCGGTAATAGCGCCTGTAAAGTTGCAACCTGATGCCAAGAATGTGATGTTAGATGTATTCACTTGGCTAAGTGTCATATCTGTCTGACTGGTGATATCGTTGGAAAATGAACTCAACAAGATTGTGTTCTGTGCGGCATCGAACCACGAATGACTTGCGAAGGCAGATAAGGACAGGTCATTATTGAACGCGCTCAATGAAATGCTACTTTGATCGTTTTTTAGCCAAGTACTATTAGTTGGGATGGAATCCAATGTCAAAGTGGAAAGAGTTCCTTCGAATGCTGTTGTGGGGAAAGTAATATTTTGTACATTTGTGATGTTGCTACTGGTTAACGTCACTCCGTTATTCATGACCAAGTCATTGTGCAAAAAGGTTTTCCCATCCACCTCTAAATCAACATTATTCAATCCTGTAGTGTAATTACTTGAACCTATAACCACACGCCCATTATCATAAAACACATGAGCACCTGTGGATTCCCATAAATTGAATGTATTTGAGTTGACACCTAAAATCAATTGATCGTTTGGTTGATATGTTTGTTGTCCAAAAACTGGAAAGTTACTGAATGCATCATTCGCATCAACCTGTCCTTGTCCAAATAAGGCGATACGTTGTGTGCTTCCACTACCGACCGTATTGTCGTACTTATACAGTTCAAGAGCTTCGTCATCACGAATACGGAAACCATAACCGACTTTGATGACATTGTCCTCTACATGACCTACATTAAGCGAACGAGAGATAACATGTCCATTTGTCAAGAAATCCCCTGAAACTTGCATACTACCAGATGTTTCGACCTCAGAGGAGTCTAACATTATACGGGTGTTCGATTCACCCAAATCGCCAGCGGTGAAAATGGATTGGTTGGACGCAGCGTTATACGAAAACGAAAGATCAGAGATTTTAACAGTGTTGTTAACATCTCCTCCTTTTAATTCAAGAGTATCGTTAGCTTCGAAAACAACATTACTTGAGTTAGTCTGTTTTGATACGGACGCAGCTGTTGGATCTCCATCAACCACAAATTTGATGTCACCCGTACTCCCGATACTTAATGTGACTTCCGAAGAATTTTGTGATGTTGTAGGTAATGCAATGAGATTATTCGCGACGACACTCCCAAAGATTGCAGAGTTGTTATGCGTATCTTGTGTGTAAGCACTAATAGCACTCAAATCTAATGCTTCCGACATGGTGTAAGATGGTATATAAATCTAATAGAGATAATATACGTATTTCCACTTTTTTTAAAAACCAACAAGTTTCAATTTAATTTTATTTTAGGGTGATATCGTAAGTTTAAAAACATTCGAAAATATAAAGAAAAAACAAATGTCAACAAAATCTGTAACCGCAACTATTGAACAAGCGAGTGATAAGGTAAAGCAATTATTAATACAATATGTAGTATCCAATCTGCTTTCGAAAATATTACTACCAGTCATAATTGGTGGAATCATATGTGTGATAATATATTTCAAAATTTTCTATAATTATCGAATACGGAAGTTTAATATATTTGCTCATTTATCTGATTTGGATTCTCAAGTCACCGAATTCGTTCAAGAGTTAACCACTCACATATTTACACTGATTCAAATGAATAAAACCGATGTCGATAAAATGACCATTCAACGTTCAATGTTTGATAGTAACTATACCAAGATAAAGAAAATCGTGTATAGTATACTGGATGTAGATTCGACAGAAAAACTGAATGAAAAGTTAGACCATTACAAAGAACGTCTTGAGGAACATTTGTTGAGTGTATTTGCACAAAACAGAAATAAAAATGGCACAGGGACACCCGATAAACATTTTTTGACGTTCCAATTAATGAACATTTTAAATTCAACGTTTGGTTGGCATGGTTGTGACAGCACTGATGCATGTAACGATTTGCTGAAACATTTGAATGATTGTCTATTTGATGAAAACTTTACATTATTTTACAAAAGAGCTAAAAAGAAAGCATCAAGAAGTTCATATACCAATTACACATACGTACCCCCTAAATCTAAAATAGAAGCCATTCGATCAATCAGTGGCTACAAAACAATTACAGATATGAACTCTACATTTAACACAATGAACATCTTGAATTATTTAGACACCAACCTTGGAGGTAGTCATGACTACTTTGACATCATCCGTACACACATTGAAGACACCGATAATGTCATCAACAGTAAATTAAGTAATCCAAAATCATCGTTGGAAGTACAAGATGTCAATAAAATAAATGAGAATATTTTGCTTAAGAAAATCGAGTGTTACCAAGATATTTGGAAGGAGTTCAATAAACGATCCAAAGCGGATGTTGATGACGATGTTCAAAAAATGAATTTCGAAATATGCAAGCGGTATTTTGAAACCTACTACCGTTTGGAAAATATTGGCACCCTTGATCAGAATACTGACATCAACATGTTATTGAACAGTTCCATTAACAAGCATGTGGTAAGTAATGATCAATATCACGCTTTTGAAACTATGTTATATGGTTTTGAGAATAATAATGGTCCTGGTTTAGTTCTGAGTAACGATGATGATACTGTACCAACAATACTAAACAAATATAAGTATGCATTGATGTTAATCGATTTTAAGGATAACTTTAAGGTAATTCAACAGGCTTATGTGCATCGGGGAAACAAAGAGCTTATTCAGAAGTTGATCGATTTTAGTGATGCTTTTGTACGTTTACCACTTCTAATGGGTAAAGACTTCCCTATGATATTGTATTATGATACAAATCGCATAGCGGACATACAACGTTTGAATACCTACTACGAGAAACAATTTGCGGAAATGCTTCAAAGGTTAATCACACACGGCGTCGAACGTTTAAATATCGTCAAATATTGGAATGGGTTAACAAAACCTACCATGGATACATCTTTGTTGTTGAATGCATTTTCAGATGACAATCCTATTAAACCAATATTAGAGACAATTATTTCCAAATTAATTCAACCATTTCGAGGTTTGTTAAGTGATGCTCGCAAAGATCCGATAAAGTTATTTGAAAGCATTTACGACACTTTGACACAAACTGAACAGTTCAAAAACTATGTCGAGAGAAAAAATAAACAAAATGAAAAGAAAAAAGATGTAATTGAGTCGTTTCTATCACCAAGCAGCATAGGAAAGGCTATCGGTAAAGCTGTTACAAGCCCCTTAAAAACCATATTTAAGCCAGTGTTCGACTTCGTAAATGTTGCAATGCAAATTATCATGTTCATCATAGACATTATAACAAACCCTTTCAAAGTTGTTGCATTTATTTTATCGATAATTGTCTTTTGTTTGATTTTAGTAGTTTCGTTATTTGACATACAACCATTATACGCCCTCACATCAATTATTGCATATATCGTAATTACAATAGGTGTGTCGATAACTATAAGTACATATATATTTGGAATTGTATATTTGATTATTATATGGAGTCTTGACCAGTTAACAAGAGGTTATATTTATGTGACATTGTATAGATTCATTTTTGCAGAAGAAAATGATGTTCGAAATTGGAAAAACACCCCTTCGTACGAAATGGATAACAAAGTTAGTAGATCTTTTGTAGTTAGTGCTTGTGACACTTGTGCTCAAAATTATATACCATCTGATTTAGGAACTATTTTTCCATTATGCAAAAGACTCCCACACTACTTACCAACCTATTCATATCATGCAAATATTGAAAAATTAAAGGAAAATGGAACCATTACGGGGTTATTAGAACCCGAGCAATATTATCCACGAAATATACCTGCGTTCACTCAATTATCAGCAAGACAGAAACGAAATTTGATCAAACATGCAAATAAAACAGCAGCAATCTACCATAAGAATGTCCAAACTAATTTAAAAGAATACAATGAATTGACAAAGACAACTTGTCGCAATTTGCAAACTCATGGTCACGAATTGTCCGCAAAAAAACGCCAACAACTCGAAAAACTATGTTACTCAAACTTTTGTCGAAATGGAAACACAAACTCGTTTTGTTACAAACTAAATCCACAAGCAAATCTGAATGAAATATCGATGACACCTGTGGTGCATTATCTTCATCTAATTATGTGGGCGATAGTTATCATCATCATCACACATTTGATATTCCTTACCATCAAACAAACCTAATGTCCCCGAAATTTAATACGTATTTTTTCAGGGTTTCTACATCTCTTTTAATATTATTACTATCTTTCGAAGACATTATTGAATGTAATATCGCATTCAACTGACTCGGGTATAATTTATCATTGACAGCAGTAACCTTAGATTTCAAAATATGAATGTACTCCAAGGAGGCAAACAATTCATCTTCTAATTCCATCAATACGGTCTCGTTGTTATCTTTATTTGTGTCGTCAAGACTGATGACACTATCGCTTTCATTCCAAGTAACTTGTCTCAGTTTTTTTATATAGGCAACCAATTCGAAAACATCTGCATCACGTCGTAATATATTTTGAAATACGGTATTGATATCTTGTGTGAGCTTTTGTGTTTGGTTGTACATTGATGTCAAGAATGTTACAAGGTCATCACTTTCTAAATGTAGATTTTTTTGAGATATTTCATCATAATAGTAGTTCAAATCACTTTCTGATACATCAGTAGAGAAGTTTTTGTTATGCAAAATTTTAATTTTTTCGAGCATATGGCGTTGATATAGAGGTGTTTTGGCAAGATGTCGTTTCAATACGTCTTCAAAATCTTCCTTATCAAAGCAGTCGATATGGTATTTGATGGCAAATAGTTCATTTATTACTTCACGTGTGTACATCTTATACAAATGTATGGTTGTAATGACAGCTTTTTCAAACCGTTCCTTTACACTTGAAAAGTACGTGATGAACGCGTCTTTTGCTACAGTGTTCCATTCCAATGATGTTTCATAATGCTTTTGTAATTCGAATATTGTAATGTCTCGTTCAAATACCGTATAAAACGCTTCATTCAAGTTGGATATGTGGCAACTTTTCAGGAGATTCTTGTGATTCACAATGATGTCCACTAATGTGCTCTTGTCTTCTAATTTATTCTTTACATATTCAACCTCTTCAAATGATGGTGTTCGGTCGTAATATTCACGATAATGCTTGAAGATGACGACATTATCTTCATTAGTTTTTGTGAGTTCTGAAAACTCCTCGGGTGTACTTTCAGTAGCAGATTGGTTAAGTAAAGTTTGATGAATGCGTAATGTATTTTCCTCCAACTGAAAATTCGTAACCAAATCTTGCATGTTTGCTCGGGTGAAAGATAAAATATCATTTTTTGACTTTAATGTAAAATATAAATATCGAATATCTATGTCTTCTGGTGTACATTGATTAGTTTCTATCCACAGATCAATCAGTGCCTGTTTAATGATGGATTCAAATGAATTTTGAGCGAGTATATAATTGTCGATATCTGGAATCGAACATGTCGTGTGGTCTATACACATCCTACAAAAACCATTCGTAACTTCATCGTTAATGACCGTATGTCTAATATTAAGACAAATCGCATTGTCAAGTGCATCGACCCTATCAAGTAATTGCCGAACCAAATGTTCTTGTAACATATCCGAATGTAAAAAATGATTGATCTGACCTTGATTGGTCTTTGGAGATATTTTACGAAACTCTTTTTGTAATTGAGCCATGTGAGTCCGCTTCAAATGGTCATCGTCCAAATAAAAATTATCAAAAAGCTTTTTGAGTTCAATTGACATGATGTATGATTGCAATTGAAGAATTTAAAAAAATGCTTACTAAATGTTTAAATGAGTTATTCATTTAATAAATGTTTAAATGAGAGTTATTCATTTAAGCTGTCTTTGGTCGTTGTTTGAAACCATTGTCGTTATGATGATTCGATTGATTGTATATGATATTGTCGCACATTAATGGACCACCGTGAATTCCCGTCACATCTACCGCTTGAATACCATTCTTTCCATTTCCCACATTGAAATGCACATATTCCCCCTTTTTTAATGTTCGGAAATTGCTATTCAAAGGTTTAATACCACTGTGATGCGTAAAAATATTCATTCCCTTGTGCTCACCTGTATACACAGTAATAAACCCATATCCAAGTTTTTTATTAAACCATTTACAATTACCAATCGTATCTCCGAATGGTTTATCTTCGATTACTTCCACGAGCTGTTTGGAAGTCTTTGAAACATCGAAGGTCTCACTACTTTTCAAAACATTTGATTCAACAAGGTTAGCCATGATGATCAACAATATGATATAAAGCGCTCTTTTAATGCGTTATTTACAATGAGTTTCAATTCTTTAAATAATTTAATATTGTCTGTATCACATATTTCTTATTATGGGAGTGTTTGTCAACATTCCAAGGCAACAAATACGCTTGATAATCATTGTTATGGTATTCGTATCAATGTTTTACCTACAAGGATATTTCAAATATGGTGAGTTTCAAATTATTCAAACATATTTGGAAAAATTCGAACCCAACATTTTATATGAAAAAAAACCAATATATCTCTATGATGGTATCGTCAATCCCGCAGATTTACTACACACGATTTTCAAACATCAATATACATATCATGTATTGTCAATCTCCGATAACACTCTCGTAAAGAAAAACCTCAGTAAATTTGTGATTATATACAACGATGATGAAGAAACGGATACCTATATATCATTGATGCATCCAAGAGAATCGTCTGATCTTTTTCAATTCGACAATTCGAGAAGGTTCTCTAAAAAAAACTTTTTGATTCTGAAAAACAATGAATTGCCTCCAACCCTTCAAAGGATAGATGTAAAGCTGAAACCTAAGAATGCCTTCTTTATTCCACTTGAGTGGTACTATCAAACACATACATCTGGATTGATAGAAATACATTTATTTGACACCATTTCATCTGTTTCAGCATTTATTCGATAAATACACTACTCTTTTACGAACGTGTAGTTGCAGACTTACAACAGGTAATCACTTTTGTGGACACTGTTTGTAATTGCTGTTGGTCATTATATTGAGAACGTATTTTGTCCATGTAAAAACGCATTTTTGTATCTTTCTGTGGAGATGAAAATAACAGATCGATATATGTGTCTGTTTCACTTTCATGTTCAGAAAGATTACTTGATTGTAACCCATCGTCGTCTTTACATTTATTTCCATGATTTATGGAAATGTTCGCATTCGTCTCGGCTATTTTCATATAGTGAAAGTCAATCTTAAATGCACATTCTAAAACTTTTGCATTACAATATTTGTTATGCAGCATGAATGTCGATGTAAAATTATCGCACGAACATATACTATATGCCAACAACAGTAAGTTGAACCGATGGTTTCTACAACCTTTCTTGTAGTCAACACTATAGATGTCTAAAATTCGTTGGCACCAAGCAATCTTCTCGTCCGAACATAATTCGATTACCATGTAGAATAACAGAAAAACTATATCTTGTTGACCTTTACTCTCGTTGCTGGCAATGTGTTTCATTTTTGGCTGATCAAATAAGTTTACAGATATAGATGTCTTGATTTGAGTAGTTATTACATTCAATATATTTAATATCTCACCCTGATCTTTACTACAAGTTACATGGTAAAGTAATATCTTAAGATAATCATCAAACGAGGAATCTGAGTAATAAAACGTTTTTAGATGATTTAAAACAGTTTCTGAGTTTGTAATATGTTGTTGGTTAACACGAAACGAAAACTGCGATGGTACATTAACGTAGTTAACATTTTTTTGTTTCACATTTCTATATTGTACTTGTTTCCTTGGAATTTGTGACAACATAACAAACAATTCACATATACTGGTACGTAAGACTCTGGATTGATACGGTTTCTGTTTGCATTCGAGTAAGACCTTTTGAATCGTGTTCAATCGTGTATGAAAGAACAATATAGAATGTAAGAAGCCGTTGATATAGAACTCATTAAACTCTTTGATAAAAAATACAACCAATTGTTTTACGCGATTCTGACAGACTAGTTCAGATGTTATTTTACAGATACTGTCAATGTCACAGTTAATAAGACTTTCTTTTAAATCATCCATGTCTGTTTATTTTCTTTAATGGTAATTTAAAGTTTTTTTGTAATTGTACACCGATAAAAGTTACATGTGAAACGATTCTCCACAACCACATTTAGAAGTCGCTTGGGGGTTTTGAAAGCGGAATGTTTCTCCCATTAATGTCTTTTGTAAATCGATAGTAGTACCAATTACATACATTTCGCTCTTTTTACACAACGAAAGCACTTCATTAATCTCAATTGTTTGATCTTTATCAGTGGAATCCATTGGTGTCAACTCATAACTCAAACCATTACATCCACCTGTTTTAACAGAAAGAACTAATTTTCTGTAGTTCTGATCTTTCGATATTACTTTTAATTTGTTGAATGCATTTGCAGTGATTTTGATTATTTCGCGCATATCTTAATTATAATTTTGTTTTGTTTATTAAACCATACGATTATTATCAATAATAACAAAACACTAAACAATGAGTAGCATTATATTAAGTTGCACGAATCTCCAAGTGCCGAAAAAGAAATTGGACAATTTCTTAAAAGAAAAAAGAGTGCAACGAGTATCTAACCTCATTAAACGATTATGCGAGAAAAGTTCTGTTGTTGTCAAACCCAAGACATTGAGTCAAAAAACAATCAAGCATTAATTTTGAAGTTTTTTAAGATGATCAAAAATTTTCATATAATTCACCATTGATTGTACATATAACAGAATGATAACTTTCTTTACTTTCTGTTGAATACTTTTTAATTTTTCATTGGTTAATTCACGCAATTTATACGTTTGTGTTTGGTTATCAAACACTAATAGCATATTCATAACATCGTGTATTTCATCTAGATTTAACATATAATCTTGTTTGAACTTGTTAAACAAATCACGTGTTTTCCTGGAATAAGTTGTAGTCATTTTCTGTTTGTCGAAACATAAATCATATGCCAGAATCGGCTTGTTTTCGGCTACTTTAAAAAACAAATTTTGTACCTTTTTGGTAGAATCTCCTCCACCACATTGAATTTGGATGTTCTCGTATATTTGTTTATACTGGTCGTTCGATACAATGGTATCTTCACATATACTTTGGGCAATTTGACGTTTGTTATATTTACCGAACAGTTGTTTTAGATGTTTTACAAACGTCTCCGCCTCTGTTTCATCCAAGAATGTATTCACAAATGATTCAAGTCCTTTCAGTTCTTTAAAGTCAACTTTCGAGTATTCATTAAGTGGTTCTTGTGGTGATGCACAATAGTTGATTTGGAATACACCTTTGGATGCATCCAGATTTCGATACACAATTCCTGCAATGCTGTAATCACCACCATTTTCAAAGTCATATATTTCACGAATCAAAGAAAGTATTTGTAATGTTTGTTTGTAATGATCGGTAATATACGAACACAGTTCATTTTTTGACAAGTTATTTAGTGTTCCATCTTTGGATTTGAAATGAATATTGTTGTTGTTTTTAGGAACTAAATATATTTCGGTAGCTAAATCGTGTAATTCTACTTTTAGATGTTTGTGCAATGCACTTTGCATAACGAGAGTATACTTGTCACAAACCTTTGGGTTTAAAAAGTTATAATTCGAGTTTTTGAAGGTATTTTTGGAGGTAATAACTGCATCTACAATTGCATTTAACTTGGTCAACTCTTTATCGAACACTCCTTTTTTTGTGACAATACTAAACATATTCGAAAGAATATTATCTGTTTGTTCATCCTCGCGAAGTTGTTTTGACTGAAAAAGTCCCATCTTTTACTATATATACTTTTAATATATTTCGTATATTATTTTGTTACATAAAATTCGTTTACATTCTTGATAGTTTGTTTACATGCAGTCAACGTTGTATTTGAGAATGAAGTAATTATTTCAATATTATTTAAAATTTCTTTGCAATAATAGAAATAGAAATACTTTGATACCAACATACTTAATATTTAAAAACTGATTCTATTACAAAATATATAAATAAACAATATTATAATTAAAACCATGGATGCAAGATTTTCTCAACTTTGTGCACTTGAAAAACAAGAAGAAGTATTATTACAAGAGAATTCTAATCGTTTCGTATTGTTTCCCATCAAATACAACACAATATGGGACATGTACAAAAAAGCTGTTTCAAGCTTTTGGACACCAGAAGAAATAAGTTTTTTAGATATTGAGGAATGGAATACATTATCTGATAATGAACAACATTTTATTAAAAACATTCTTGCCTTCTTCGCAGGCAGTGATGGAATCGTGAATGAAAACTTAGCAGGTTGTTTTTTAAACGAAGTACAAATTCCAGAAGCAAAAGCATTTTACTCGTTTCAGATATCGATCGAGACGATTCATAGCGAAACCTATTCTTTATTGATTGACACCTATGTAAAGGATACGGAGGAAAAACATCGTTTGTTTGATGCAATCAATACGATTCCTTGCATCACTCATAAAGCAAATTGGGCTTTGAAATGGATTAAAACGGATGGTAGTATTCCATTTGCAGTTCGTTTGATTGCGTTTGCGATTGTAGAAGGAGTGTTTTTCTCTGCTTCATTCGCATCAATATATTACCTAAAGGAAAAAGGTAAATTACATGCATTGACATTCAGTAATGAGCTAATAAGTCGAGATGAATCTTTGCACACGGAGTTTGCAATTTTGTTGTATTCAATGATAAAAAACCGTGTGGATCAGGATGATGTGTATACCATGATGCGAGAAGCTGTAGATATAGAAATAGATTTTATTACAGATAGTCTACCATGTAGACTCTTGGGTATGAATGCGGAATTAATGAGTGAATATGTAAAATACGTTGCGGACCGTATTTTGAAACAATTGAATTATGAACCAATGTATAATATTACACATTGTCCATTAGACTTTATGGAACGAATTTCCATTACAAATAAATCAAACTTTTTCGAGGTGAGAGTAGCTGAATATAGTAAAGCAAATGTGGGAATGTCTGAAGGTAATAGCTCGTTACTCTCTTTTGAAAATGAAGATTTAGATTTCTAAGTGATATTATGTTTAATTATGATATTCTCAGGAAATAAATGTAAACGGTATGCATACAATTTTTTGTAACATTTGTTAATCGTGACTTCTGATATTTGACATGCACTTGCAATTTCCTTTTTTGTAATACCATAATTACAACATGTACTGCATAGATAAATACAACCTGCTGCAATTGACGGAGGCGCATTTTCACTTACAATGCTGTATTCTTCTGATTTGGCAATAATATACTGGCACAACTCAGTCATCTCTGGTTTATTAAGTTTGGAGCAAAAGCGTATGATAAAATCGTCTGGATTTGAACAATTCGTACTCATTTTCATAATCTCATGAAACTTTTTACATCCTTTAGTCATTGTAGTAATATTCAAATTGAACATTTTTGCGATTTCTTTTGCGCTTCTTGGTACATTATTGGTTTTACAAGACATGTAGATACTCGATGCAATTAATCCATTACGATTCTCTCCCCTCGATATCTTCATTTCACTCAGTTTTTTATACATCATTTTCGCATCATCTACAATCGATGAAGGTAATCCATTGTTCGAAGCATTCACATTCAATTTTTCCATTACATGTAGCAAACTTCGCTCCTTATATGGCATAGATTGAAACATTTGATACCTTCTAATTTTTTGAAACTCAAAGCTATTTTTCTTTGTATGTTCATTACCAATGATCGAGCCTAATGATGATTTTGGCATAAACACATTCGTTGGACCACCAACTCGAGTAGGATTACTCAGTTTATTGTCTTCGTGACCATAATATCGCCATTCTGCATTTGAATCTATGTATCGAGATTGAATAGTGTTACAGTGTACACATACATAGTTACCATCGGACAATTGAAATGTGTCGGATGATGCTTCACAAGTAACACATGTTTCAGTGTCTAATGAAGCCAATTCTTCATTTTTGTGTTCATCACAAGATATAGTCAACTTATCCAATTCATTCCAAAGGTCGTTTGTGTTACAATCAGTCGAATTTAAACAATCCATTAAGGTATAATCATATTCACACATGAGTTTGGAATTACTTTCAAATTTTTTTATAATACCTGTAACTGATTCCGAAGCAATATATGATGAAAAGATGAATGATGCACTTGTTGTAGATGTTTCTAATACCTTGAAATTAAGAACAAATAATTTCAATTTTATTATATATAATAACAAATTAAATGATAAAAATACAATGCGTATGATATGGAATTCCTATTCCAACTGCAATCCAATATATGTGTGTTATAACAAGACAACTAAAAAAATGCTAGAATACTTTCTTGCAGATTTTATTAAATTGTACGCAAACGGAAAGCAATATAAAAAAGAATTAAGTTCTATTATACAAACGAATTTAGCGAGTCTATGATAATATGAAATCGTAGGTGCTTTTGATATCTTCTTGTATTTCAGATGGTATACATGAAAATGATATGAGTTTCTTGTTTAAATCAAAAACGGTTTGTAAACTCGGATCTAGTTTGTTCCTTACATATTCACAACAAGCTTCTTCATTTTGTTCTAAGCAATTGGTCTTTACATCTTGTATCACATTCATTGCATATTGCTTTCCACAAACCCCTTTAATATTGTCAGAGGTATCTCCTACTAACACCTTCAATAACATATTATAATAAGATGGACAATCTCTCAATGTTCTTTCTGATAAATCAAGACCTTTCAGATTATAAATACTCGTAACATAATCAAGTAACTGAAGGTAATCATTGTCATTGGTAATTACAACGATCGTTGCATTACTACATTTGGTGTGTATGTGTTTGCACAATATGGCTATAACATCATCCGCTTCCGCGTCTTTACTTTCAATCAAGAAGAAGTATGTATATTTTGCTAACAATCTGGGTATCAAATTTGAATATACGTGTTCAAATATTCGACCATCGAAACTTGGTGCACACACTCGAGTCGCCTTGTATCCCTGAGTCAAAGCGTTGCGCCATATTTGTTCACGGCAACAATCCTTTCCGAATACAACACGTATCTTTTCTTGACAATTCTTTGTCATTCGCTTCACATTACAATGTTGTTTAATTAACTTGATGATCGTTTTTTCAAAAAGATCGTCAAACTTACTTAAGAAGGCGTGGTCATTTGTTACATCTTCTGGTAGTTCTGTTTTTGACATTTTATAGTAGGTCAGCAAGGCAAAATATCGATAAAACACAAAGTAAGATAAATCAACGAAAAGAAAGTTCCGATCCATTTTTGTTGTTTCAAAGTAAATAAACTTATTATAGAATCAATTTTTAAATTCAAATTTTGATGGTTAAGGTCATCAGAAATACTGAGAAACACCACACAGAAATAATTACGCTCTGATACCACGCCCATAACTCACATTTCCCAATCGTCATACAATTAATCGAGTATACTGAAGCCATTATGGGTACTAACATAGACAATACTGTATATATCCGTTTTTTAAAGTTGTAATGGACAGGCTTGTCTTTCAACTGTTGAAAAGGAATGAAAGATGCAACTATTAAGACACTGTATGCAATGATCACCAGTGTAGTTTGTTGCGATAATAACATTTTTACTTAAACAATACTTACAAAATAATCAAAGTAAGGAGACATAACGACTTTCTATTTTATTTTTTCAAATAAGAAATGGGGATTCCATTTTATTTCAAAAAGTTAACGAAAGAGTTCAATCATATTGTGATCGAACACATTCAACAAAAACCATCACGACTCTTTTTGGATTACAATGGTGGTATTCACAAATGTTCCAATGATATCAAATCTGAACTTAAGATAGCGAACAAGTCCATAAGTCACAGTGCCTTTGAATCTATTTTGATTGAACGATCTATTGAATATATTAGAACTTTGACAACATTTGTTCAACCGACTGAATTATTGTACATATCGATTGACGGGATTGCTCCAATGGCTAAAATTGCACAACAACGAAAAAGAAGATATTTTAGCGATTGGCGTAAAAGGTATTTACTGAACGTGTTAGACGAAAAAGATGCAGACTACAAAATGTTGAAAAATGAATGGAACTCGAACTCTATTACCCCTGGCACCGACTTTATGAACACTTTGATGAAAAAATTGGAAGTCTTTGTCGAGGAATATAAAACAAGTGCACACATCAATGTTATCTTATCGTCCTCGAAAAAAGAACCTGGAGAAGGAGAGCAGAAGATCTTTCGTTATATCAACAATAATCCATGTGACGAGAACACTGTGGATGTTGTATACGGGTTGGACGCGGACTTGATTCTATTGAGCATGTTGTCAAATAATTCCACGAACACGTTTTTACTAAGAGAGAATACAAAGTATTTTACCCATCCTCAACCAGCAGGCACGAAAGACAATAAAATCACTCCTTTTATATTTATGAATATAAGTCATACCAAAACACAAATTGTTGAACAATTTAAATCGATTCTCGGTGTTACAGAAGGTAATGATCTGCACCTTTTGAAGTGTTATGTCTTTTTAACATTTCTGTTAGGCAATGACTTTGTTCCGAATCTATCGTATTTAAGTCTTAGAGAAGATGGGTTGGAAACACTAATCAGAACTTATGCTAAAACCTTTCATAAATTAAGTGGTCGCGAACATATTGTTAATGATGATAATGCTGTAAACTTTAAGTTTCTCTATATTTTTCTTGAGGATTTGGCAGCGACAGAAGATGCATCATTTGAAGTTGCAGAAAATGACTATTATAATAAGCAATGTTCACACATTGTTGCTATGATGAAGGCAAATAAAAAAAACAGGTTTGCCTTCGAAAGCAAGAAATTAGATTTCTATGGAAATTTTCACAAGTATCCTAAATTGATAAATGCGAATCA
>Ga0181388_1000091_pt1 | contig 27825 bp, 25 predicted proteins | sample 11SPOviralmetaG_FD_130120 | JGI IMG/M metagenome (GOLD analysis project Ga0181388, IMG submission 130120) | Marine viral communities from the oligotrophic San Pedro Time Series (SPOT) site, San Pedro Channel, CA, USA - 11 SPOT_SRF_2010-05-17 | ecosystem: Environmental > Aquatic > Marine > Strait...
TCCTCTTCCTCTTCCTCTTCCTCTTCCTCTTCCTCTTCCTCTTCCTCTTCCTCTTCCTCTTCCTCTTCCTCTTCCTCTTCCTCTTCCTCTTCCTCTTCCTCTTCCTCTACTTTTCTATAGTCAGGTTTGATTATATTAGTGCTATCCTTTCCTTCTGTATCTTCCCAATAACAATTATTACACCGGACATTGTTATCTGTACTTCCATCTCGGTATCTATCTAAGTCTATATTACACTGATCGCATTTGTTTATTTCTTCATCTTCATTGTCGCTTTCTAAGCTCCAATCATCGCATTTATATCCTGCGTCAATAAGAGTAGTTTCTTGTTCTTGAAAACACATAGTACACATGGTCTTCTCATCTTCCATGCGTTCGGGGGTTCCTTTATACACAACGTGAATAGAATTATTATAACAATCAACCTTAATATGGCATTCATCGCATTTTACATAGCGGTCCTCCTCCTCTTCATTAATAACATACACGATATTTTCTTTTTCAACCGGTTCTATAATTTCAATATCATCATCATCATCATCATCAGCATCAATAACCTCATCATAAACAGGCTCTTTTTTAATGCTAACAATAGGTTTGTTACAGGATGATTCGCAGGAAGAGTTATTGCGAAACTCAGGCATAGTGTATATAACATTTCGAAGGGCCTTATTTTTTTTTTTTAATTCAGAATTCTTCATCTTAAGTTTGTTGTTTTCATCTATAATATTTCTTACAATTGGTATATTCATAATAGCATTCATATTTTCTTTGAATCCATTGCGCTTTGTATTCTTAGTCATAATTACTGAAATGTATCTTATTGTTATTATATAATGTATACTCCTTTATTTCAATTTTATAATTGTATTTTTACCCAGGTGGCCGGAAACAAATCATTTGTATTATGTTGTAATTTTTCACCAAACCATAGAGACGGGTAACATATTACACGTGTGTCATTTGTATTAAAATACGCACCCCACCAACTAAATGTACTATTTGCGATAATGTTGTGTTCGCAACAGGACATTAATAACATTTGCTCCCAGTCCTTCAAACTATCTTCTACACGTTGAAATTCAATAGTTGGGTATTTCTGTTTCAACTTATCTATGATAACATTTACATCGACAGTATCAACATTTTCATGAAAATATAAGATTTTTATAGTAGACGCATTTATGGTAGTTCGAATTTTGTCAATAGCTTTGTCATAAAAATCATATGTCATAACAGGATGACAATCTTGTATTTTTTTATAATCTCCGATGCGGAAATGCATGCTAATAGAAGTAGTATTATTGTCAAAATAAACACCATATTTTTCACGCAGGTCTAGTTGCTGTTTGCCAAGATTAATTAATTCATAAATATAATCCTTATATTTTTCAAAATATTTGTAACTTTGGTAGTATCCATTTAACATAATATTATTGGTTTTAATATTGGGTATTTCATGATAAGCAAACCCTCCTTCTCTTAGAGCGGGATAACCCATAAGAATAGTATTTCGTTTATACATATCATCACCATATGTAGTAGATGAAAGCAACCCATTTAAAAAACTGTGCCAATATGTACTTCTGACTGTCCCTGTTCGCAGTTCTTCAGAGTAAGGAAATACAGCTTTTCGTTTTGTATCTTTCGCATAAGCAATTGTAGCGAATATCTGAAACAATTGATTCCCTAAGCCTCCCATTAGATTACAGGTAGCATAATTATCCATTTTATATAACTTCATAATAGATAGCCTATAAATAGTTTTATTAATTTTTGTTTTTTGAAACAAAAAATAATTTAAATACCAAAGTTTTCTCGAATAATTTCATTTTTACTCGGTCCCTTCTGTTTTTCACTTTGGCGTTTTACTTTATACACCCCTGCGTTTCCAGTTGACTGGCCACTAAAACTGCTATTGCCAATGTCTTCATTGTCTTCATGAAGTTCAGGCAAAATGCGTGTCATTGGTTTTTCGATGATTAACATCATGTGTTCGGATTTCAATAATTTACGATATTCTTGTATGGAAAGATTGCCGTAAAATTTCTCCAATAAATAATGTGGATTTGGTGCTGGTCGAATATTTTTCTTATAGTCATACACTTTGCTGTAAATTTGATTTAATAGATGGTATCGTTCAAACTTGGTAGAATCGTCTATATTTTCTTTCATCAAATATGCTGCCGCACATTCAGGGCGACAAAACGAACCATAACCATGTATCTCTTCATCCATTTCATATTTTGGAATATGACAAGGTTGATTATCAAAGTCATAAGTGCACCAAAAACAAGCCGCCTTTGTATCAGGATTGTTAGACCGATAAAACTGTATTTTCATTTCTTTCAATTTGGCTGTCACGTCTTTGATATCAACATCTTCATTGTCAACTGCGTTATCAATCTCAGTAGGTTTGTTTGCTTTACATATACTACACAATCCAGTCACCGGTTGTGCTGTGTAAGCTTTATTAATCGTCTTATTAGACGATTCAAGCTCAAAATAATTGGAATTGTCATATGTATGAATATCCGGCGGTACTACCGGGTTATATTCAAGCGGATTGGTGACAATCGCATTCCGTTCAATATTCATATTTTCTACATCTTTTAAAGAACATTTTAAATGTAGAATTACATTTGAAGTGGAATTCTGTTCGATATTATTATCGTTTTCCTTGATATATAATTTTCCCCCTTTTGGTTTTCTTCCTCGTTTCTTAGCTGTTGGTACGGTTACTGGTGCGGGTTCTTCAATAGAAGACGTAATATTTTCGGCAGCTAATTCTGATTTCTTCTTACGTCCTCTTTTCTTTTTAATAGGTTCTTCTGGGTTAATCAAGTCACTCATCGTCTCTAATTATTAAGATATTCGTTCTTTATTTTTTATATACTTTAATAAAATACTTTTCGGTAATCTAGATAAGGCTAGCGTTAAATTGCTGACTTGCCTGGTAAAACTGAACTTTCTCTTTCAGTTCAGGAATATTTTTTGCGTTTACATAAGTACATGTGCTTCTCAGACCACCTAGATAATCTTGAACGGTAGTCGAAACACTCCCTTTATATTTTACCTTAAAATCTCTGCCTTCAGACGTACGGTAAGATGCCGTCTTTCCATAGTATTTATTCATAGCTTTGCTTGAACTCATTCCATAAAAAGTCTTATACTTTTTGCCATCAACTTCAACAATGTCACCTGGATTCTCGTCGTGTCCTGAAAATACACCTCCCATCATAACAAAATGAGCTCCACCACTGAACGCTTTTGATAAATCACCAGGGCACGTAATGCCCCCGTCGCCGATGATGTGAGCGCCAATTTCATCAGCAGCAACACTACATTCCATAATCGCACTTAACTGTGGCATCCCAACACCGGTTTTTATTCTTGTCGTACATGCTGACCCGGGTCCAATCCCAATTTTTACAACATCAACTTTTCCGTTCTGAACCAAATCGGTTACTGCTTCAGGAGTTACTACATTTCCAGCAACGATAATTTTGTCAGGGAACGCGTCACGCACACTCTTACAGTATTCAGGGTAACTCGAAATATATCCGTTTGCTATATCAATACATATCCATTTGAAATCCACTACTTCCTGGACTGCTTTTAAATAGGAAATGGATGTATCTGACTTTCCAATAGAAACCATAAACAAATCTGGGTTTAACGGTGTTTTTTCATGATATTCCTTGTAGTCTTCAGGTGTATAGAACTTATGTAAAGCGGTAATCATGTTACTTTCACTCAATACTTTATATATTTCAAAAGTACCTACGCAATCCATATTAGCAGCAATAATGGGACTTCCTTTCCATGCCAAAGTAGAGTGTTTGAATTTATATTCAACATCTAAGTCTACGTCAGATCGACTCAATAAGTCACTTTTCTGTGGTTTTATCAATACATTCGCAAAATCAAGTTTAGGAACAGACAATATCTTGCTCTCGTAATTCATGACAATAAAGTAATTAGCATGAATTCATTTAAATGGGTTATATAAAACTTATTATCTCGGTCCGACTAATATGTTATGTACTTCTTGACCATCAATAGTACGTTTTAACTTCAATAACGTGATTGTTTCTAAGAACTCTACTTCATTTTCACTTATAAGTTGAAGCGCTTTTTGATACGCAAAATTCACCAATGACGCAACTTGTTTATCTACGTCTTTTTTTGTTCTTTCGCTTATTTTGGAACCACCTGAACTAATATCACGTCCAATAAAAGGCATATCATTGCTATTTTCATCAATACTATTAATCGAATCTCCAAATCCAAACCGGGTTATATAATCTCTAGCAATCTTAGAAGCCTGCATAAGATCATTTGATGCTCCAGTAGTAATTTCAAGATCATGAAAATCTTCAAATATATGTTCCGTATCTGTGACGTTTTGTTGTTTTCTTCGATAAAGGAATACTTCAGCTGCTCTACCACCTAGGGCAATTATCAAATTTGCTAACATAAATTTCTTTGTTGCATATTTGAGAAAACGCTCCTTCGGTGTGAATAATGTATATCCACCCATACCATTTTTATTTTCATTAATTGTGACTTTTCTTAGATCAAACATGTCCTTAAACAGCGCAGCCATTAAAGCATGTCCGGTTTCATGGTAACTAACAAGCTCAACCACATCTGGGTCAATTACTTGAACGTTGGAAGATAATCCTATAGTCATTTTCTCATATGCGTCCAACAAGTCTGTTCTATCTATGGATGTATGATTTCTCCTTACGGAAAAAATTGCTGCTTCATTTGCCAAATTAGCGATATCCGCACCGGAAAAGCCAGAAGTCAATGTAACAATCTCGTCAGTATTAATATGTTTACTCACATTCTTATTGCTGAAATGGACGTCAAATATGGCCTTCCTGCCACCAATGTCGGGAAGAGGGACTTTTACTTTGCGATCAAAACGACCAGGTCTAGTAAGCGCACTATCTAAAATGTCAACGCGATTTGTAGCAGCAATCACAATAATGCCATCGTTCACATCGAAACCATCCATATTTGTTAAAATTTGGTTTAAAGTCTGTTCGCGCTCATCATTTCCACCGGCTATGCCGGCACCTCGTTGTCTCCCAATGGCATCAATCTCGTCAATGAATATTACGCATGGTGCGTTTTCTCTGGCTTTAGTAAACAAATCTCTAACACGCGAAGCACCTACACCAACAAACATTTCTATAAATTCCGATCCACTAGCACTAATAAATGGTACACCAGCTTCTCCAGCAACAGCACGAGCCATCAATGTTTTTCCTGTGCCGGGGTTGCCTTCCAATAATACACCCTTTGGAATTTTTGCCCCAGCATTTGTATATTTTTCAGAATCTTTCAAAAAATCGACTACTTCCATTAATTCATACTTTGCCTCATCGCACCCGGCAACATCACTGAACGTGGTATTTGTCTGACCTGGTTCAATCAATTGAAAACTCTCTTTGTTGAATTTATTTAAAAAGGGGGGCATATTATTGGGATTGTTTCTATTCATATTAACTAATATCGTGCTGATAAATGAAAATACAAGTAAATAAATAAAAATATTTGTAAACGCACCACCAATTTTGTCAACTAGATCTGAAAAGTCATTGTGTACCACTGGAAATCCGTTGATATGAATATGTTTGTCTATTAGACTCTCAACAAGATGGTTGATGTCCTCTGGAATCAGCTTAACATAATGGAGATTGTCTGGATAAATTTGAAGGGTCTTGTGTAGATTGTCTGTTACTATAGCACTTTTTCCATCCTCTGTAATGGATACACCCTCAACAAGCTTTAGCTTTTCTGAATCAAACATATCACTATAAATCCACGGTTCACCTACATTCGTCTTGAATAATGTTTGAATATTTTCTGGTGTAATATCTCTTAGAGGAGTAATAGTTATACGATTTATGGGTTGAATAAACCCATAACTAAGATTAATATAAAATAAGACTAGTATATAATTTAAAATCATTGATCAAAAACCAATAGTATGTTTATATTATTTTGTAATAATGTAATATCGATTATCCAGAATATTTGTTATTTTTTGAATTCAATTAAAGGAATTACTTGTTATTAAACAATGAATTTGCAAGCATATCTATTTTTCTTTATTTACCCTATTTATGGACTTGTAAACAAACTACAATTATGTCGGAGCCAGATTAGTAACTGCCATCGGAATGAAGCTCATAAATGGTATGTTATTGGTGATACAGACGAATATAATGGTTATCTCCCAAAAAAAGTGGTTGTAAATGGTTCACCTATAACAATATGGAAAGACAACAATGATCGTTTCATGGGCATTCATGACATATGTCCTCATCGCGGAGCATCATTGTCAAAAGGACGTATAGACAATAATATTAATTGCGTTGTATGTCCGTACCATACATTCAAGTTTAATAAAAAGGGTAGACTGGCCCAAACGCCAGGGCAAACTACAATTCGTCCCAATCAGAACTTTAATCATCGAACTGATGTGCCTTATTATGACGTGGTCAACTTCAATGGATGGTTATATTTATACAATGAGCCAAAATACGAAATTGAGACTACAAAGAAAGACGATTCTACCATATGGATTGAACCAGAGGCATATAATGAGTCTTTTAAATATGTAAAACTAAAAAAAGAATTTCTAATGGATGCGAGAACAGTTACCGAAAATTCGTTAGATATACTGCATATTTCGGAAGTCCATAGTTTTGGTAATAAAAAACGTCCGTTGCCAATAAATGATAAGCTAGAAAGGATCGGAGAAGGACATTATAAAGCGAGATACGAATACATTTCTGGCGAAGATTCGTTAGCATTCAAAGCATTTGGCATTAAACAACTAATTGTTGAAAATGAATACATTTTGCCACATTATACAGTAGCACGCGTAATGTTTGGAAATTTTATTAATACGATTGTAACATCAGCTTTGCCCACTAGTGACAATACTACCATTCTGCATGTAAAGGCCTATCGCAATAATTGGGTATACAACTCACCCATGCTCGATTATTTCTTTGATAAAATGACAAGAAATATGATGGAAAAAACATTGAATGAAGATAAAGCTGTAATAGAGACGATTTATTATGAGTATAGAGAAGGTAATTTTATTACCAAATATGATGAACTTACCAAATTATATCGTGAAGATTATCATAATTTTGTATTGAAAGACCCGCGAAAAAATTAGAGAGTTAGATCTTATTATTTTTCATCTCACATATTCGTCGGTATATTTCCATTCTTTTGGCATCTTTTTGTTTCTGTATATTTTCCAAATGTCTGGATTCATTGAATGCGGCGTCCTTATCCATTTTGATAATTTTCAAAGCACGTAATGTTGTGTTCTCATATCGTAATTTTTCCGGCATTTTGCTTTGTTCTAGTTTATAATTGTAAATGTCTTGTAAATGCTGTTTGACAACAATGCTTTTATATTTTTCATCTACAAAAGACAAATCTAAATCCATAATTCCTTGATACCCTTTTATTATATTATCGTCTTTCATAATAGATGATAATATATTTATATAGACGGTTATGTTTATATAGAGATCAGGTTTGAAAATTGTTGTAACACTTTCTACATAAAGGTACGTAGTTAGTTGATCCTATTAATACTTGATCGGTGGATATAGCCAATCTATGCGAAAACAATGCTTTCTTGCCACAATCACAAATGGAAGTAAGTTTGGTTATTTTATCACAGTAAGGTATCAAGTCCAATAAATCACCAAATTTATTGCGTTTGAAATCCCCATCCAAACCACAAATATAGACTTGTTTGTTGTATTTTTCTACTAATTCTAGAACAGTTTGTTTGATATCTGGAAAGAATTGTCCTTCGTTTATAAGAATAATTTCATATTTCAATAGGTCGTTCAAGTGACTATTTATTTCACTCATAAATTCACATGGTATCATTACTTTGTCATGAGTAGATAACTTTTCGTTGTCATATCTTGTATCTAACGAATAATTTATCACTTTTATGTCATTTTTATCGCTCCGATTATTGTATATGTCTACAAGATATGTGGTTTTCCCAGAAAACATGGGTCCCACTATTAATTCTAGATATCCATCATTAGACATTTTGGTTGTATATACCATTAAAAAATACCTTTAACTATTTTCAATTTTGTTTATAGAAATAATAATTACATTACAACAAAATACATAAACATTAATAGTGGATTTATAATAAAATATGGAACAAACAATACCATGGGTTGAAAAATATAGACCGACCACGTTTAATAACATCGTATTGGACCCTATTAATCGTACTATTTTTGAAAACATACTTGAAAAAAAATATTTTCCGAATGTCCTTTTCTATGGACCACCGGGAACCGGAAAAACTACTACCATCATAAATTTAATAAATAAATACCAACAAAACTTCAACGAAAACAATAAAGAAAATATAATTCATTTGAATGCTTCAGATGAACGCGGAATAGACATCATTCGTAATCAAATTCAACAATTTGTTAAATCGAATAATTTTTATAATAATGGCCTTAAATTTGTAATTTTAGACGAGGTAGATTACATGACAAAAAACGCACAACAGGCATTGAAATACTTGATACAAAGTTCTAAGCCGAATGTTCGTTATTGTCTCATATGTAACTACATTAGCAAGATAGAAGAATCGTTGCGTAATGAATTCATATGTATTCGTTTCAATCAACTACCAAAAGAAGAGATATTTGTATTTTTGAAAAATATAGTAGTTCATGAAAATTTAAAGATGGACGACAATACTATCCGGTTGATTCAAGATAATCATTCATCAGACATAAGAAGTATGATAAATTTTATCCAATTGAATCAACACGACAACGACATAGATAAAAATATAATTACGAGTGAATTATGGGAGGAAATATTACAGTTGTTAGTTAATAAAGACAAGTCGGGTTTCAAAATACAAATTTATAATATAAGCGTTCAATACAATACAGATAAAATGGCTATTCTGAAAGAGTATGTTATGTTTTTATTGAAGAATAAACCAGAATACATCAAAGACAAGCTATTGAATGTAGTTGAAATGATATTTCATAGCAATAATTTACCAATAGAAAATATACTGAATTACTTTTACGAATCATTTTCATAAAAGTGTAAAGACTATTACAAAAAGGTGTGTTTATTTTATAAAATTGAATACTTTTTGTGTAAATAGATGAAGGCAGTTATAGTTTAATAAGATATTTATAAATCGTTCATCATGTCATCGCCTTCCGAAAATAAGATCCTTAAGAGGTTGCCCGCAAATCAAAGCAAGTTTATTGAGTTTACACATTATCTAGCAAATCATCTGGATTTCTTGGGTGATGTTGTAAAACAACAAGTGCTTGATTCTGTTGTATTCGCACCGGTTGAATTCCAGCATGAAATGGTATCTGATTTTCTAGAGAATCAGAAAAATAAAACCATTTCAAAGGCAATTGCCGATGAAAAGAAAGAAAAAGTAATTGAAAAGAAAAATGCTGACAAGCAATCTAAATTGGATGAAAAGAGAAGAGCCAAAGAAGAGAAAGAGCTTGCTAAGAAGGAGGAAAGAGAGCGAGTGAAGGAGGAGAAACGTGTAAAGAAACAATTAGAAAAGGCAGAAAATGAGAAAAAGAAGAAAGAATTAAAGATAAAGAACTCTAAAAAGAACCCTATCGTTGTATCCGATAATATTACTGCTACAGAGGATCAGGTCTCTTGTGAAGCAACAAACCCCAGATCTTCAAATGTAGAGCTTGCTACAGAAGAGTTTGTTGGGACACCAAATAAAGAAGAACCTCAAGTGACTAGCTCACCTTCCAATGTAAAGAAAGCAATTAAAAAACGTGTAGTAAAGAAAAAGAAGGAAGAAGATAAGGCATAAAATTAAAAAGAAACAAATAAAAAGTTGTATAATGTTATACAATTTTTTATTGCCGTAAAATATAAAATTGAATTGGCTTAAAGAAATACATACAATCCATATAGTAAAATAATGATGGGTGATCTTGACGGTGAATGGGCTGCTTTCTTACAAACGCATAATGATAACACTAGCAATTTTGGATTGAATTTGAATAGTAATTTAGAAATGAAAAAAGTACAACCCGTCGCAACCGAACTACCACAAACTGATGACAATTTTGACATCAATAAAACAGAAACAACAAACGCACCTGTATGTCAAGAATTATATATATCTACCAAAACCAAAGTTCTTTATTTGAATATGCTTATTAATATCGAATCGGTATTTTGGAATATTCCAATTACAGAATATTGGAAACCCGAAGAAGGCGTTTTAAAGAAACAGATGAAAATTATCTCCAATACACGGGAAGAATATGCTGAATATAAAACAAAGCTAGAAAACGAGAAATATTATGTTGAAAATATTATCAAACAAGTAGACAACCCATGTGCTCGTAAAATAAAATATAAAGATGAACGAAAACTTACAGTGGGTCTTTCTAAAAAGGATATTATGAATTGTCGCGGAAAAGTGAAGAACGCGTTTTATAATTGCTTTGCTATTATTATGCGTTTTAAATACAATGGAGAATTCCGTGAGATTCATGTGAAGGTATTTAATACAGGGAAAATGGAGATCCCGGGAGTATTAAACGACGAGATTTTGGAAATTATTAAAGACAAGATCATTGATATCATACAACCAAATGTAGAAGAAAAAGTTGAATATATCGAAAATAGTGAAGAGAATAACGTACTGATTAATTCGAATTTCAACTGCGGATATTACATTAACCGTGAAAAATTACATTCTCTTATGCGAACAAAATATGGTATTGAAGCAGCATTCGACCCATGTAGTTATCCCGGAGTGAAATGTAAATTTTATTTCAATAACGAATTAAGTTTCGATACAGAAGTACAAAAAGGGCAAATCATTAAGGAAGACCGTGAAATGAAGATGAGTGAACTAAACGACTATGTGAAATACACAGAAGTATCTTTTATGATTTTCAGAACAGGAAGTTGTCTTATTGTAGGAAATTGTAACGAAAAGGTACTAACCTTCGTATATGAATATATAAAAAATCTTCTTAAGGTCGAACATAACTATTTACATGTTATTAATACAGATCCTGTCCCGAAAGATAAGAAAACAAAATTGCGAAAGAAACAAATAAAAGTCAGTCCTTCATATTTGAATGACACTGTGTTGAAAAAATCAAATATCAGAAAGTAACCAAATTACCATTTCTTTTATAGTACGCCTTTCAATGAAATCATCCAATTTTTCTTTTTGAATACATAGTTTCATTAAGTACCAATCATTCTTTTCATATTCACTAATAGAACTGCTTCTAGACCGTGTCATTTTTTCACTTTTTTTTATGAACTCGTCTACCATTGTCTTATATAGAGAATAACTTACAGAATATTCACGTTGTATGTATTCTATATAATGCAATGCGACATCAATTTTTTCAATGCATTGAAATAAACGCATCAAGTATTCATTACATAGAGAATGCCGCTGTGTAAATGAAATATTTTCATTTCTCCAGTAGAATAATACATTGATTAACTTCAATAGGCGTGGGAAGAAATCCTTCCATTCCTTATTCTTTAATGATATAGATTCATCATCTAGTGTCATCATATTGTTTAATGAATTTGAGTGTTCTCCTTCTACACCATCATATAAATCACATAGGGTTTTCTTATAAACAAATTGTATTACGTCACTTGAGTCCATGCTATCACTAAGGTGAGGCGATGTATGTATTTGTTCTAAGTACTCCAAATAGTAATAATACGTTTGTTGTGAAGTATAATATGCTTTTTCTGGGTTTTTTGTTTTCAACAATACATATTCAAACACTCTATGAATAGAATGAATTCCTATAAGCATTTTATTGTTGCTATCGCTATTCGAATTTATAAAAGTACAACCCATTGCCTTGTCGAAATACTCATTAATAACGTTAAAATATCTTTCTACAATCTGTATTTTTTTAGTTTTAGGAAGGAATGTCGACATGACCGTTTGTTTAAAATATAACGATACTTTTATAAATGTTTTTTCATTAGAATGATTTAAAGTAATATCTAAAATATAATTTATAAAAATGTCTATGACTGATAATAAAGAACCTCTAAATGCGAATGGGTATCGATTGCCTGAAATTACAGCCCTTCAAAACGCAAGCAAACTGGCAATTATTGAGGATAAACCAGTAATGATGGATTATTGGACTCATTCACTTGATAAGAGTGTATTAATTGGCGTGAAAGAGAACGAAGAAAAACTCCTTGTCAAGAGTGAAGAGGAATATACAAGCCCTATTTCTAAGATTTACAAAGTCGGCAAGGAGTATATTATTATTACTGAGAATTCGATATATCTTGTTGATGTAGAGATCCCCACTAAGAGAATTCGTTCTTAAATGATAATTGTTACAATGTTATACATCAATTATAACATTATATTAGATGGTTTGTGAAATGATTTTCACTTGTTCGTCAGTTAGTGTATCCGGAAAGACTACTTGAAAGTCTAATACAAGATTGCCTACAACATTCTCTCTAACCATTCCCAAATTGTTTATTACCTTTTTTGTTCCTGGCTTTATTACACTAGGAGTACTCATTGTATTGAGACCCAGTTTTTTACCATTCAAGTGGGCGATTTCAAACGACACTCCGCATAAAGATTCTTTCAACGTTAATTCTTTTAAATAGACTAGGTCCAATCCATTACGTTTAAACAATGTATCATTTGTAGTTTTTATAATGATTTTGAGATCACTTTTAAATTGATCTTCAAATATATTGCCTTTCTCTTTAAAAAGCAACATTTCGTTATTATCAATGCCTCTTGGCACTGTAATATATATAGTCTCCTTTTCTATTTTTTTTATTCCTCCATCGATAACCCATCTTTCTATTTCCATGGGATAATTCCCTCCATGATAACATTGTTCTAGAGTCAGGTTTAATACTTTTTCAATGTTCTCTGGACGGCGAAAAGAGAAGTTTGAATTGACATTAACCGGTCTTCCGTTATGAAAAGCATGAATGTTTCCAAATCCACGTGCATTGATATTCATTTTAGTTTGGTTTCCCATGCTCTCATTAAAAAACATATTAAATATGTTATTCAAATCGTCAAACGCAGCATCTTGACCGCCAAATGGACTAGCGGACATATTTTTTTTCATATTATATTCTTTCCGTTTGTCACTATCCCCAAGAATGTCATATGCTTCGTTAATTTCTTTCATCTTATGTGTGGTATCCTGGTCTTGATTCCTATCCGGGTGATACTTAAGAGATAAAGCGCGATATGATTTTTTGATTTGACTATCATCTGCGTTTTCAGGGACACCTAATATTTCATAATAATTCGTCATTTACAATAATTAGAGTGTTCGGTTTATATATTATTAACGAAAATGATTTAATAATTTTTACATAAATTGGTAATAATGAAACAAACCACTTTTATCGCAAAATATAAACCCTATTTTATTGATGATTTCTGTATGGAACAAGATTTAATTGACGTTATTAAAAGCTTGTTAGAAGTAGATTATCTGAATTTATTATTTGTTGGAAACAATAGCACCGGCAAAACTACTCTGCTTAATTGTCTGATACGTGAATATTACGGATTGTCAAAAGACCAATCTTTTCCCGAGAATAATATATTATTTATCAACAACCTGAAAGAGCAAGGCATTCAATATTTCAGAAATGAGATGAAGACTTTTTGTCAATCACATAGCAGCATTTATGGCAAAAAAAAACTAGTAATTATAGATGATATTGATAGTATAAACGAACATAGTCAGCAAGTATTTCGTAATTATATTGATAAATATAATCGAAACATCCATTTTATTTCGGTATGTTCGAACGTTCAAAAAGTAATCGAAAGTCTACAATCGCGACTACATATAATTCAATTGACTCCTCCAAATGAAACACAAATTAATGTGTTACTTGAAAAGATTGTGAATAATGAAAATATTTTGATAGATGAAGAATCAAAAACCCATTTGTTAATCATTTCACGAGGGTCCATACGGATAATGCTTAATTATCTAGAAAAAATGTATATTTATGGTAAACAAATAGACATAGACATTTGTAAAAATATCTGTTCTAATATTTCATATCAAGTATTCGAGCAATACATTCTTCTACTCAAAGAAAATGATATGAAAGGCGCTATAAATGTCCTTTTTATGTTACACGAACAAGGATATTCTGTTATTGACATATTGGATTATTTTTTCTTTTTTATAAAGCAAACGGATTTATTAGGAGAAGACATTAAATATACGTTAATACCCTATATGTGTAAATATATCACGGTTTTTTATAATATTCATGAAGAGTGTATTGAATTGGCTTTATTCACAAATAACATTTTGAAACTAATTAAATAATACTCTATCATACTAATTATATCATGTCTGAAATTACTATTAACGTATCTGAAACAGAACACCTGGATTTGAACCACTGTGATAGCATTGTTAAAAGCGTTATTTTGAAGTTTGCGGAGAGAGCAGATTTCGGGAAACAAAAATATGGTACTGACTTGGATAGAACAGACCTACAGACGATCGATTGGATTAATCACGCTCAAGAAGAACTAATGGACGGCATCCTATATCTGGAAAAACTCAAAAAAAATGTGTCTCCAACAACAGATGTGTAATTAATGAAATTACAATATTTAAAAGAGGTTAGAATTGCGTCGGGTTTTAATCATATTGAAGAAGGTTTATAGAATAAATATCCTATTTAGTAGAAAAATATATGCATATAATATCTAATTATAACCAAAAATGTCAAAACAAATTTTTAGAGAATCAGTTCCAAACGAAATGATCTTTAATTTGCTAGATAAAATATGTTTGAAAACTAATCAGTATTATTTGTTTGACCTTAATGCTTATAAAAAAATGATTTTCAATAAATGGAATGAAGAATTCTGTGAGGAGCTCAAAAATTATTATTACTTAGGGAAACATTTTTATTTGGAAAGAAAAATGAATTACAATTCCTTTACAACTATTTTACGCCAGATATGTAAACACAACAATGTTATGTTTACTTCAAAAATTAAATACAATGAATCCAAATACAACATCGATTACATGATATATTTTTAATATAGTATTACTACACTGAAAAATCTGTAGTGATACTATATATAATCTAGTCTAATGATATTTAGTTCGAAAAATGTAAAATACTATGTCTTGACATTGGGTCTCGTATTAGTTGCGAGTTATGTTTCTGACAAATTCAAAGATAAATTTGATACGAATGATGAATATGAGCTTATTAGAAAATACTTATTAAATGATTCGCCTTTATATGGATTCAACCGCCCGAAATTGTGGATTCATTCAAAATATGAAGTTAATTCTCGAAAATGGTCTAGTTTTTCCTCCAGGAATAACACCGACCTTAACCAACCATATCTTCATTTGACAATTCAGTCTATTATTGATCGTTGTGGGGATGATTTTCATATATGTTTAATTGATGATGACTCATTTAGCAAACTTATTCCTTCATGGGACATAGATATGTCAACCTTGCAAGAGCCTCGTAAGCAAATGTTTAGACAGCTAGGCATGATGAAAATTTTATATTACTATGGTGGCTTAGTAACACCCAACTCATTCATATGTAATACTAACCTTAAAACTTTATACGACGAACAAACCAACAAACAAAAACCATTTGTATTCGAATCAAGGAATAAAAGTATCGATCTCATGAAACATAAAAACCCTTCTTTATTTATTCCCGATTCTTATTTCATGGGTTCTTTGAAAGACGACGAGAACCTGAATTCCTTAATTGTAGAGATGGACGCATTAATCAAAAACGCTCGTTTTTCCAGTGAAAACGACTTTAAAGGTTCATTCGGACAAACCATTATTAAGTTATTCAAAGAAAACCGCATTAGTGTATGTGACGGAAATTTAATCGGAATAAAATCGAAAGATGCTAAGCCCGTATTGATAGATCAGTTGATGGAGGAGAAAGAAATTGATTTTGCCGACAATTATATTGGCATTTATGTACCAAGTGACGAGTTGCTTAAACGTACCAAATATCAATGGTTCTCGGCAATATCTCAAGAAGAATCTATGAGGACAACCTCTATTTTGTCAAAATATCTTTTGGATGCTGTTTCTAGCAAGCATGATTATTATAATGTTGAAACAAATAAAAAGGACGTTGTTGCGATTTAACTGCGGATTTTCTATTTTTTCATAAAAAACATATAAAACGAATGATATATGTTTTTTACCTATGGATATCTCAGGTTCTCGATGCGATGAATCAAAAAGGGTAATAGAATTAATGTTTCAAAAATATGAAGGGGATGATTATATGTTATCGAAAACTCATAATTATATTTGTAACCAAATGCCGAATATACTCGAAAACTGGAAAGAAAACCAAACAAAGCGGTTGCTTAGGAATGAGGAATTATTGAACGAACAAGATACATTCATTCACTCATTCTTGAACTCTCATCATTATTTTTACGTTCCTACTACAGACAAGTTCTTCTATTATGATGGACTTCATTATAAATACACGAGTGAAGACGATATAATACATCATATTTTAAGTAGCATTACGTTTGACAGGAGTTTGATGTCCTGGAAACAAAAAACAAAAATAAGTATTATGAAACGGATAAAGGAGAACATGCTAATAAAATGTATTCCTGAGTCAGATACTATTCAATTTGTATTAAATTTACTATATCCTAGTGTATTTTCTAGTCGTAACCAAGCAAAATATTTTTTATGTGTGCTGGGAGATAATTTATCAAAAACGAATACACAAAACACACTCATTCATTATATTGATACAAAAGCAAAACAATTTATCCGAGAACTGAATAATATGAGCCAATATTTTATTGGCACAAGCCAGCTACATACATTCAAGTTCAAATACCACGATCATAGTTACCAAGATTGTCGGGTTATTAAAATAAATGATGCTGTATCGAGTGATAATTCATGGCATAACGCGATTCATCATTATGGGTTAGATTTAATATGTGTTGCCTGTCATTATTCAAACCGTTATGGCAGTTCTGACAAATTTTTATCAACGTATACGAATGATTCTTCATTGCGTAACAGTGCTTATTATTTAAAGAACAATGATGCGTCGCAAATAGTTGACGATTTTATTAAAGATTTCTTTGAAGTTAACACAACTACTACGTACGAACAGAGTACACTCCTTAGTACAAACGAACTAGACATCCAACATTTGAGAACCCCTCACGTGAAATGGAAAGAAGTTCAGTATTTATGGAAGCGTTATCTAGAAACAAAAGACCTCCCACCTATCATGTTTCTACAAACATTAAAAAATACAATGATCGAAAAGTTACAAAAGCATTATAAAGAAGAACATGATATTTTTGTAAGCGTAAGTAGCAAACACTTGCCTGGAATCAACTCATTCTTAAAGTTCTGGGACGAAACAATTGTATATGACGACAACGAAAGCGAATTTGAGATAGAAGAATTGGTTGTATTATACAGGAAATGGTGCTCCCATAACAAAACACCTATATCGAATTTATCCAACAATCAACTTATTGACCTGATCAATCATTTTTTTCCGAATATTGAAATCGACAGAGACAAATACATATCAGGGATATGTAATAAATTATGGGACAAACATGTCGATATACAAACATCTCTTGACGCAATGAGAGAGACATTAAGAACTAATCACTATGACCGCAACTCTTCCACAAGGAGTATGTCTCCGTCTAGTGTAAATGTATCGATATATGATACTTATAACTTTTATTGCAAATATCATACACATAATGGAGAACCAGACACATTGAAAGTAAGCAAGGTTTACTTTGAGAAATATATCTTCGACAATATGTCAGAATTTATTACAGACAATCGGTTTTTATCATACGAGTGGTATATAATATAACTTATTTGTGTCTATATGTCAGCAAGATTTGAATGAGCCAATAACGACTTACTTTTTAGTCTTCTTGTTAGTGCGATTCTTTCTGGTCTTTCTCTTGACAAACCCGAACTTTCCCTTCTTCGCATAGTATCCTGCCTTCTCCAGGCGCTTCTCCTTCTTTGCGGTTTCGTGCTTCTTTGCTGACACGATACGCCCCCACTTATTCATCATAAGGTCCTTCTTCTCAAGACCGCCAGTGGTCTCGTGTGCGGTTCCATTCATCACCTGGGTGCGAGAACCCTTCAACATTTTGTATTCTTTCCCTTTCACAGCAACAGCACCGCCTTCGAATAATTCGAGTCCAGTACGCATATTTTATCAATATATAGTCCATTGATAAAATATTTGTTTCCTAAATGTTATTTTATAAATACTAACTGTTTGTTTGCGTTTGTCGCGGTTTTGTATGCTGAATGTACTGCGAATATCTCATTTTATTGCTTATTGAAGGGTCATTGCCACCCGTTTTTAACTGTTTATATTCTATTTGTCGTTGGCATTCCTTCTCCTGACAAAACTTTATAATACTGAACATCCTTGGCATGTTTATTATATACATATAGTCCCCCATATGAAAAATTGAAAATATATTAAAGGATTGTTTATAAGTATATTACTCCATAATTAGGTGATTATGTCTAAAAATACCATGGCTTCTGAAAATAACTTGGCTAAACAGTACCAGCGCAAGACTGACAAACAGCATATCCTTGACAATCCTGATACATATATAGGTTCAGTCGAAAATGTTGACGCTCAACAATGGGTATTTGATGACGCTTCTAACCGCATTGTACTTCGCGACATTGAATATGTCCCTGGTCTGTATAAATTGTTTGATGAAGGCATCGTCAATTGCCGAGATCACGTCATTCGTATGATCCAATCTAAATTGCTTGATAAAAAATTTGTTTCTCACATTGATACTGATATTGAAGAAGATGGTACAATTACGATGACTAACGACGGAAATGGCATTGATATTGCGAAACATCCTGAATACGACCTATGGATCCCTGAAATGATTTTCGGACATCTTCGCACTTCTACTAATTACGATAAAAATGAAAAACGTATTGTTGGTGGAAAGAATGGATTCGGGTTCAAATTGGTATTGATTTGGTCTCTCTATGGACGTGTTGAGACAATCGACCATACACGGTGTTTGAAGTACGTTCAAGAGTTTCATAATAACTTGGATACATTATCTCCTCCTAAAATTACGAAGGTATCCATGAATACCAAACCATATACAAAGGTTACGTTTCGTCCGGATTATAAGCGGTTGGGTGTAAATGGTCTCACCCCTGATATGTTGGCTCTCATGAAAAAACGTGTATATGATATTGGTGCGGTAACCGACCATTCTATTAAAAAAGTAAAAATAAATTATAACAACACATTGGTTCCTGTGAAGAATTTTCAACAATATATTGACATGTATATTGGTGGAAAGGACGTTTCAAAGCGTGTATATGAATCTACTGATGAACGCTGGGAATACGCAGTCGCAATGTCCCCCACACATGAATTCTTACATGTGTCGTTTGTAAATGGCATTTGTACGTTCAAAGGCGGCAAGCACGTTGACTATATTAGCGGTCAAATCGTACGTAAGCTATGTGATTATATTGAAAAGAAAAAGAAAATTCGTGTTAACGCATCTGCTATTCGCGAGCAACTTATGCTATTTGTTCGTTGCGATATTGAGAATCCATCATTCGATAGCCAAACAAAGGATTACATGAATACTCCCTCGGCCAAGTTTGGGTCATCTTGTAGTGTTTCTGACGGGTTTATTGAGAAGATTGCCAAGATGGGTGTCATGGATACCGCGTGTTCTTTGACTGAAGCCAAGGAAAACAAACTAGCCAAGAAAACCGATGGTTCCAAAACGAAGTCTGTACGAGGAATCACTAATCTAATCGATGCCAATTATAGTGGCACCGTAAAATCCAAAGAGTGTATTCTCATTTTATGCGAGGGACTCAGTGCTATGTCTGGTATTGTTTCTGGACTATCCAGTGACGACCGCAATACCATTGGCATTTACCCTTTGAAAGGTAAGTTATTGAATGTTCGTGGAGAGCAGTTGAAAAAGATTGCTGAAAACAAAGAAATTAACGATATCAAAAAGATCCTTGGTTTGGAAACTGGCAAGGAATACAACACCATTGAGGATGTGAATAGATGTCTTCGATATGGCAAGATTATGTATATGACCGACCAGGATTTGGACGGGTCCCACATCAAAGGATTATGTATTAATATGTTTCATAGTGAATGGGCGTCGCTTGTTAAAATCCCTGGTTTCATTTCCTTTATGAATACGCCGATTCTTCGAGCGAAGAAGGGGTCGCAGTTGAAATTGTTTTACAACGATGGCGAATACAATGAGTGGAAACAGACATTTGGAGATGATGGTCCTTCCGGTTGGACTATCAAATATTTCAAGGGTTTGGGTACATCTACTTCGAGTGAATTCAAAGAGTATTTTGCCAACAAGAAAATGGTGGATTTCGTTCATACTAATACATCGGACGACACTATTGACAAGATATTTAATAAGAAACGCACAGACGACCGCAAGACATGGTTGGAAAATTATGATAAAAATTCTTATTTGGATACATCACACAAGACGGTCCAATATGAAGATTTCATCAATAAGGAGATGATCCATTTCAGCACATATGATTGTGCTCGTTCCATTCCCAATATGGTAGACGGATTGAAAATCTCCCTTCGCAAGATTCTGTACTCTGCGTTTAAACGCAAGCTTACTAGTGAAATTAAAGTAGCACAATTTTCAGGCTATGTTTCAGAGCATAGTGCGTATCATCATGGAGAGGCTAGTTTGAACGGAGCTATTGTTAATATGGCACAAAATTTCGTCGGTTCCAATAACGTCAATTTGTTAGAGCCTAACGGTCAATTCGGTACCCGCCTTCATGGTGGCGATGACAGTGCGTCGGAGAGATACATCTTCACTATGTTGAATTCGCTCACACGGTACTTGTTTCCCGAGGTAGACGACTCGGTATTATCCTATTTGAATGACGATGGCACGATTGTTGAACCTGAATATTACGTCCCCATTATTCCTTTCGCACTAATGAATGGCATTTCAGGCATTGGCACTGGCTTTTCCTGTTCTATTCCGTCATATAATCCGCTACAAATCATTGAATATTTATCGAATAAGCTCAAGGGAGGCAATGTGAAAGAAAGTGTGTTTGTTCCTTATTATGAAGGTTTCAAAGGCACTATCACTCAAATTGAAGAGAAGAAATATTTGGTGAGAGGTTGTTATGAAAAGATCAACGATGATAAAATTCGTATTACAGAATTGCCTATTGGCAGTTGGACCATGCCTTATACTAGTTTCTTGGAGGGTCTCTTGGATGGTGGTGTAGACAAGAAAGGAAAGAGACAATCACCCTCTATCCGAGACTTTACATCTACCTGCACGGAAGTGAATGTTGATTTCGTCGTCGTTTTCCCTCAAGGAAAGTTGTCTGAGCTAGAAGAATCCAAAGACGCAAATGGTTGTAATGGTGTGGAGAAATTGTTGAAGCTCTTTACCACTATTAGCACTACGAATATGCATATGTTTAATGCGGACTGTAAGCTACATAAGTATAACGATGTCAATGAGATTATTGATGATTTCTATGGCGTTCGTATGGGCTTGTATAAAAAGCGTAAGGATTATTTGGTAAAAGACATGGAACGTAAACTAGTTCGCTTATCAAACCGTGCGAAGTATATTCAAGAGAATTTGGCAGGAACAGTTGATTTGCGACGCAAGAAATCGGATGAAGTGAATTCAATGTTGGAATCCAAAAAATATGACAAGTTGGATGGAGACTACAAATATTTGATCAAGATGCCGATGGATTCCGTAACACAAGAAAATGTGGAACAAATTATGAAAGAAAAAGAAAATACCGAAGCAGACTTGGCAAAGTTGAAGAAAACCACATTGGAAAAGATGTGGTTATCCGAGCTGGATACATTGAATAAAGAGTATAATAAATATAAATTGAAACGTGAGAAGATTCAAGCTGGTGAGGTCGTGAAGCAAGGGAAAGTAACGAAATCCAAGGTGGTTCGTAAGAAGAAGTAACTGATTATACAAGATTGCTTACTCGCCAAACGTCTAAATTCCCGTATAAATCCCACCTGCTCCTAACATTAGAATTCGCACCAAGAATAACACCCAAATTCACAGTAGTGTTGCTGTCTATTATAATTGCTCTGCATACATTAAAACGGGCGTAATTGCTATGGTAATTACCGTTTGAATAAAAAAAACGAGAAACTCTATTATGTATCATTTGTGCAGCCAAATTATTTCCTTCTGAATTAGTTCCTAAACCTATACCAAATGAATATGCACTAACACTACTAGAAGTATAGCTAGGATTTCTTCCTATTTTAAGGTGTCCTCTTAAAATCCATATACCAGGACCTATTGTCTTTGATGTCAATGTAAACCAATAAGAGGCTTGGCCGGTATGCCCGGTACCTATCCCCCATACATTATCACCCTCATCTTTGCTTAGACCTTGAGCCCAACCTGAATATATACTATTATTTGCGTATTTTGCGTATAATTTGCCGGTTACTCTCATATAGCCATTCACATCTAACGTATTTCTAGGTGCAGATGTATTTATTCCTACACCACTACTCGTGACAACCATATTTGTTTTCTTTGGACTCACACTATTCATGTTAAATGACGGATTAGTAGATGTATTTACTGTAGAACCAGCACCAAATACTATTTTTGTATTCGATCTTATATATAGATGAGAGTCACTTGATATTCCAAATGTGCCACTACAGTGAACCCCACCAATATTATTATTTGACATAATAAATTCTATACCGCCGTTTACATGGAGTCGCTGATGGGCGTTGGTTGTGCCTATGCCAACATTGCCGCTCGAAAAAAATACCACATCATAATCAACATTGCTTCGTCCAAATATTAATGAACCATTATTATCATAATCATCTCCCATATTTTCACATCGAATGCTACTAGACGTAACATCCCCTCTTATTGGAGATATAAAATCAATACTTCCCATTTGTTGGTTATTATTCGTCGGTTCGGTTATTGTTGAATTTGTAAAGTCTATACATGGTTCATTCGCTTGTATATTGATTGAATTTACAGGATTATTTGTTCCTATGCCTAAACTAGAATTTCCTTCATCTTTTTCATTATTAATCCATATATCTCCTTGACCAACAATATTACTAGATGTGTCAATCACTCCCTTCACATATGTTGACTTCAAAATGTTTGAACCTAGAGATAAATCATACCAATTTCTTGAAATGTCTGTCATGTATATTATTATAAAATAGGATTATAATAATATTTTTTTAAACACATAACATCTATGAATTATTCGCTTTTGATATATTTTCAATGAAATCGTTCACATATTTTTCAATAATGTTTTGTATATAATCATCGTCACTTCCCCAATTATTATATTCATCACCTTCTATTGTTATATGTATAAAATCGATGGTTCTTTCATCAGCAGACTTCATTTCAATTGAAAAACACGCTTTTTCGTGCAGCACTAGTTCTGTAATATAGTAATCATAACCAACAATAGTTTCTTTTGTATAGACATCGAGTGGATTCGGCAAATTATGTTGTGCCATAATAACGTTTATATTATATTCTAATATAATGTATATCTAAATACTTTTTTATTTTATGTATATAAATCCATTACTTTGGTAGCACGTATGAATCCTGCCGGACGCAAATTAGAATTTGATGCTAAAATATAATGTCCGGCATAAATTGTAACATTGCTTACTGTATTTCTATATATAGTTGTTATATGATTACGTTGAACCGCAGATTCCCAACCAAATGATGTATTCAACATAAGAGAATTATTATGATCGTGGACTTGTTGCGTTATTAAATCGTTTGCTTCGGAATTTGTACCCATAGATATACCAAATGTATAAACATTGTGATATACTGCTGTATTTGACTGACACGTTATCCCTGCTTCTAAAATCCATAACCCTGTACCTATCGATACATAAAGGTTTGAATTTTTTTTCCAGTTACCACTATTGTAGCCACCAGCATGACTTGTGTTATTGCCTTCTGGTGTATAGATAGTCCACCCACTATTAGATGTACTACGACTTGTTTGATATCCAGCACCAGCACTATTCAGACGAACTTGATAACTCGTTCGTAACGAGCCATTTACTTCTAATTTTACTCCTGGACTTGACGAACTATTTATGGCTACACGTTTGGTACTATTATATATCATTAATTTTGTACTATTGTTGATTTGACAATGTACGCTTGCACCTGCATAACCAGAAGTATCATTCAAATCCGCTACTACATTTATACTACCATTGCTTGTAAACGCCAATTTTTGGTTACTATATATAGTTTCAATGCTGTCTGATGAACCTAAATATATATTACCATTTACATGTAATTTTTGATAAGGATTATTTGTCCCTATGCCTACATTACCATTAGAATGAACTATCACGCTATCAACCGGATTATCTGAGTCTCCTCCTGTCGCAAAAATTAAAGATCCACTTGTTTGATCTGTTTCGCACCTTATACTAGCACTAGCCACATTATTCCTTATTGGAGATACAAAATTTAATTTACCAATCAGGGCATTTTGATTTTCGCGTTTAAAATGGATATCAGGTGAGTTTGTTAAAATATGTAAATTGTTGGAAGGGTCAGTTGTACCCAAACCAAACATAGTATTTGAACCGTTCCGAAGCCATAAGTTTTCCCGACCTACTATATTATTAGATATATCTAAAAATCCGTTAATGTATGTACGTGTTAATATATTTGAACCTGCTGATAAATCCAACCAATTTGTAGAAATATAATTCATTTATATTATGACTAGGATAAATATTAGGCTAAAACCGGCAATAACATATGATTTAATATATTTAATATATTTCATTTAATTTATATGCCCACATATACGCCGTACAGCTAAGACGCGTAGAACTAGGTCTACTCTGAGTTGCGTTTGACGTAAGGATATGTCCCATATATATTGTTTTTGTACTCGAGGTATTTACGTAGCATGTTGAAATATGATTTCTTCCAGCTTTGCGATCTGTAAGATACCCAGACTTAGAACTCCTATTTTCTACTGTAGAAATAAGCCCATTACCTCCTTTATGGTAATTATGTCGGGCCAAATTAGTGCCCTCCGAATCTGTACCTAATCCAATGCCAAAAGAGTATATTCTATACCAAGCATCATTCGCAGATCTAATATCCCAATATGCGTTTATCAACCAGACACCTTTTGAAGGCAATGTAATGCTTAAATTGGATTTCCAACCGTGGTTATCTAGTGCTGCTTGGTAATTGTAAAACCCACTTGATGTCCCCGCACCAGCATAATGATTATTTACCCCAGTATATAAAGGTCCGTTTATCCTAACGTCACCATTTACATCTAAATTATATGCCGGATTAGTCGTTCCGATGCCTACGTTTCCATTTCCATTTACTCTCATTACTTCTTGTCTCATCGGAAAAGCGTCTGAGTAATCAAAATCTTTAATAGTATTTGTGTCTATGTCTGAACCACCACCCATAACAATTGGCAGTGATGGATTCGTAGTATCAACATCACTTATTATATTAATGTCAGTCGGACTCGATAAATACAAGTTGCCATCACAATGTATGAATTTATCCATGTCTGGGGGACGGCTTCCAGTGAATTGGTCTGACGCATATTTGCCCAGGAATATAATGCCATCTTGTATTTGTAATTCGTCATCTGTACTTGTAGGTTCCGTCTGTCCTATTCCTACTTTTCCAGTGGAACCTATGACAAATCTATTTGTATTGCCCGTTGAGAAAAATAGAGAACCTGTATCATCTGCGTCGTTCCCGACATTTTCAGATCGTATATGGGCTTTGTCTTCAAAATCAATCCGGCCTAAATTTTGGTTGTTTGTAGTTGATTGAGTAATTGTTCGATTCGTCATTCGTATGGTAGGGTCATCACTCATTATATGAATCGTTGCGGAAGGGTCCAATGTACCCAAACCAAATCTCGTGTTTCCTACATCTTTTTCGTTGTTTATCCACATATTTTCTCGTCCGACTATGTTATTACATACATCAATAAATCCATTAATATATGTTTGTTTCAAAATATTCGAGTTTACTGATAAATCTAACCAATTCCTAGATATGTCTGTCATATTATAGTATATTCGCTTATAAATAATTCTATTGAAATTACTTATAACCATTTATTTATCCGCAATGATACGTACAACCCACGAAGGCTGGCTACTGTATTATGCTGATTCCAATGCGGCTAATCTAGCAAGCAAACCCGCAACTTGAGTTTTCAAAGTCGCGGTCTCAGCCTTTTCTGTTTCAATAAGTGTCTGTTGTTCTTGAATTGCTTTTATCAAATAGGGAATAAAACCAATGTAATTAAGACTAGCATAATGGTGTTTTGTCCATCCTAACGCTTCATAATCTGGATCATTTTCCATATCTTGATTACTTAAATCTATTTCTTCTGGAGTACATTCATTTCCACTATTATCTACAGGCAAACTTACTACATTATCCCTTAGTTCTGGTGCATTGTAGTATACTTCTTGTGCAATTAATCCCACAGAAGGTCTTGTTTCGTTCTTTATGTCTTCACTTAAATATTGATCGTATAATTGTGGTTTTAACTTCATAAGAGTTTCTGTTGCGTTCGTTAATAGTTTCTCATTTATTTTCATTCTATCATCTGACAGATTCAAAAACTGCCCGCATTTTATTCGACACTGAGGTTGCCCGGAGGCGTTTCTAAAATTTACTTCAGCCCAACCATTTAGTCCTGATTGGTATTGAGATACATAAAAATGTACTTTGGTTTCACTACCTGTATTATACAATCCAATATACGAATTCGGCACAATACTCATTTTGTTAGCATTATTATTTCTAAACCATATTGACTGCCCACTGCTTGAATTTACAAATGTCGCTCCAGAACTGTTCTGAAGAACTGCGTAATTACCATACGTTCCTGTGTTTACTTGGTCTAAATGACCGAAATACGCTTGGTCGCTATACGAAGACTTAGAACCAACTGCTGCTCTACCAAAATATGATAAAGTATTTGTATTATATCCAGCACGGATACTACCATTCACATCTAACAATGCTCCTGGATTATTCGTCCCAATGCCGACATCGCCGTTGCGATCTAGAACAGCTTTACTTGAATTACCGATACAGAAGTTTATCTCCTGTGAAGCCCCCGCATTAAGAGTAGTGTTCCCCCATTGGTCTTGACGTAACGCATATTTCGTAGTATTGTTAGCTGAATAATGTGCAATACTGGCGTTATTGTCGATGCCATTATATCCGATCGCAGTATTACCAATAAATGAAGCACGGTTGTATCCATATCCAGCAGAAATGGTAAAACAATTGATGGTATTACTACTTCTAATCTGACCACTTATATCAAGTATGTAGTAGGGTGAATCATTAATTGTACCAATGCCGACATTACCATGTATTTCTACATCTTTACGTCCAACAATATTCTGTGAAACATCCAAAAATCCATTTACATACGTCCTTCGTAAAATATTGGATTGAGAGGGATAATCCATCCATTCGGTATTAGACAAGTCATTCCACACGACCATATTAATTCAATATACTATAGTACTATAAAA
>Ga0181388_1000094_pt1 | contig 27586 bp, 27 predicted proteins | sample 11SPOviralmetaG_FD_130120 | JGI IMG/M metagenome (GOLD analysis project Ga0181388, IMG submission 130120) | Marine viral communities from the oligotrophic San Pedro Time Series (SPOT) site, San Pedro Channel, CA, USA - 11 SPOT_SRF_2010-05-17 | ecosystem: Environmental > Aquatic > Marine > Strait...
TACTAAATTAGCTTCTGCTGTAAATATTGGTGGTGTATCTTTTGATGGTTCTGCTGATATTAATTTATTAGGTGTTAACGTTGCAGGAACACAAGATACAACAGGAAATGCTGCTACTGCTACAACTGCTGCTGCTTGCTCAGGAAATGCTGCTACTGCTACAATTGCTTTTGATTGTTCAGGAAATGCTGCTACTGCTACAATTGCTTTTGATTGTTCAGGAAATGCTGCTACTGCTACAACTGCTTTAACTGTAACAGAAGCAGCGCAAGCAGCAATTACATCAGTAGGAACACTTACTGGTTTAACAATGGCAGATTCAGGTGATATTGTAGTGAATGCCACTACTGGAACAAAAATTGGAACAGCAACAACACAAAAATTAGGTTTCTTTAATGCTACTCCTGTAGTGCAACAATCTAATATTGCTGATGCTAATTCAACACAAGCAGTGGCTGCTGCCGCCCCAACAAAACTAGAATTTGATGGTTTAAGAAATGATGTGCAAAATTTAACAGGCAAAATGAATACAATTTTAGCAGCATTAAAAGCACTAGGTTTATTAGCAAATGCTTAAATTCAATAATATATAGAATAATAAAATATTTACAATTTTAGTTTATATTTCAAATAAAAAATAAATATAATATTTATTTGAAATGGATAATAGTAATACAATTATAAATATAAATGAATTAAGCACTAATATAATTAATGAAGTAAGTAGTAATAATGAAATAAATGCAATAATTTCAGTAAATGAATCAAATAGTGAATATAGTGATTCAAATTCAAATGATGAAAATAGTGAAGATGATACTAATAGTATAATAGAACAAATATTTATTGATAATGTTGATGGTAATAATAATTATATTTCTATTAATACAAGACCACGTATTAAATATAAAAAATTAAATTACACAGCAGTAGAAAAATCAATAGAAAAATATTATTTTGATGTCAATCATACTTTGTCCTCATCTTTAGATATATTAGCAAGTTATTTGAAAGGACAAAAAGTAATATACATGGAATCAAAACATTATTGTGAAAAAAGATTAAATTATCTAATGATGCCTGCTATTTTTCTTTCTACACTTGCTACTGTATTATCAGGTGTTACATTATATAAAAATTATGGTGTAGTTATAATAGCATCTATAAACGCAATAATAGCGTTCTTATTATCACTTGTAAATTATTTAAAATTAGATGCTGCATCAGAAGCTCATAAAATTTCATCTCATCAATATGATAAATTACAATCTACAATAGAATTTACTTCAGGTTCTGTGCTATTATTCAAACGTGTAAATAGTAATAGTGAAAATATAGAAGAAGGTCATTACACAAAATCAAGTTTGGAAAAAGAATTATTAAATAAATTAGAAGATGTTGAAAAAAAAATTAGTGAAATAAAAGAAACAAACCAATTTATTATTCCCCGTGAAATACGTTATATGTTTTCAGTAATATATAATACAAATATTTTTTCATTGATAAAAAAAATAGATGACAAAAGAAAGAAAATGATAGCTATTTTAAAAAATATAAAAAATGATATTCGCTATTATACTGCTTTGCAAAAAGCAAAAAAATATGAAATGAAAAATAACGAAAAAAAACATATAGATGAATTATTTAACAGAAAAAAAGAAGTGTTAAATCAAATTCTACTTTTAAAAAGTGCACCAGCAGTAATAGATCAAATATTTAAACAAGAAATAGAAAATGCTGAAATAATGAAACAACAATGTTTTTGTACATTTTTTATGTATTTATTGCCTTTCTTCAATAAAAATAATAAAAATTTTCAAAATAATAAAATGTTTAAAGACCCAGTTAATTTAAATAAATTTATAAGTTCATTAATGGACCCATTTAATGATAAAGATTGTATTATAAATGGAAAAAAAAAGTGTAATGATGTAGACTTTGTTTAAATATTAAATATAAATTTAAATCTTAATCTTTTGTTAGTTCACTCTTTTTTTTCTTCTATCATTTCCATAATTTGCCGTTTATAATATTGCATTGATTTAATATGACTATCTAAGTTTACATCACCTTTCATTGCAAAACGATAAATTATAGTTTCTTTATTTTGTCCTTGTCTATGACATCTTGCTACTGCTTGATCTTCAAGAGCAGGATTCCAGTTAGGACTAACCATATACATCTCAGAATATTGTTGTAAATTCAAACCTTCAGAACCAGTTTGAATTTGCATAATAAGAACTTTAACATTATCATCATCTAAAACTTTTTTACGTTCTTTTAATTTTAATGAACCTTTATAAACGGCAACATTTTCAGGATTATACAATTCATCGTTATCAGCATCTACAATTATTTTATATAATTCATCTATTTCACCAATAAAGTGTGAAAATACTATTTTTCTATTTCCATTGTTTTTATTTTGAAGAATTTTTTCAGAAACAACATCTAATTTACTATTATAACTATAAATATCTCTATAACTTTCATCTAATTTTTGTTGATCAATTAATTTTTCTATTTTATTTTTAAACAATATAGGTGCAATACACATTTGACGACCTCTTAATATCGCACTTAATATAGAACCATCTGTTAATAAATCAGCAAGTTTGCTATAATATTTTTCATCATATAATGAATATGCATCTTTCATATTTGTGTCTCCTCCTGCAAACATTTGACATATTATTTGCTCATCAACTGATGAATAATCAACAAATACATTTTCTTTTCTAAGTTGTGGTAAAGATAAACCAACATCACAAAGTCTGCGACGTAACATATAATGTTCAATTAAATATTCAAGATTTAACTTAATATATTTGATTTCAAAACCTACAATATGAAATAACATCTCAACATCTTTTTTTCTATTTTGAATAGGTGTCCCAGTCAAACACCATTTAATATTAGATTTAAGCAAGTCAGCACTTATGTGTTTATTTGTATCATTACGCAAGTGATGAGCTTCATCAAATATAATTCTATCCCATTCAGTATCAAATAAAGTATCATCAATCATTTTTATATTTTTACGCTTTATAGAATATTGACTTACAACACCATAAGTAGTTAATACAATGAAACTATTTTCAATGTATTTTTTACCATTTTTACGCTGATTACCATGATATATGAGTGGTTCTATGCCAAGTATATTTTCTATTTTTGATTTCCATTGATTAATAAGTGCTGTTGGAACTACAACTAATGTTCTTTTTTTTACATTTGAAATAATTAATCCAAGTGATACAATAGTCTTACCTAAACCCATTTCATCGCCAATAATACCACCACCAATATTTGAACTAATTAAGTGTTCTTTATTTAAACACCATTCAATCGCTTTTTCTTGATGCTCTTCTCTGTTTAGACGAGCATCAATTACAAAATTTTTAAATGTTTGTAATTTGTCGGATATAGTATCCATTGCCCTAAGTTTGGTTCTTATATTTTTTTACATTACGCATAAAAAATGTGAAAAAAATCAATTTATTTCTACAAATATTATTTTATTTTTAAAATAATTTATAAATATCAAGACCCATATATAAAATTATAAATAAAATTGTAACTAATAAATTAGTAAAAATAATTATATTTTGTTCCATATCTTGCATATATAAACAAATAAATGCTGATAAAATGGTTAATAATGCACCTAACATTATATGTCGTGTTAAGTTCATCATAGCAGTAGTACTAATTTTTGATGCCATAAGAAGCAAAAAGAAATATGTTAATGGCACAGCATATAAAAATCCCAATACTTGAAAATAATATTTTCCATTACCTAAAACATTAGGTTGTGAAATGTATGATATTATTCCAAATGAAATACCACCAATTAATGTATCTGATAAAACACTCATTTTTAATATATTATATAAATATAATATTTGTTTAAGCTGACATTTCCATTTTTATTGTTTCATGATGATTATAATTAATAATTTCAAAATCTTCAAATTTATATTCATTTATATTTTCATATTTATTTTTAATTTTAAGATTTGGAAACGGAAATGGTGTTCGTTTTAATTGTTCTAAGAGAGGTGTTTTGTGATTTTCATAAATATGTGTATTTCCTATAAAATGAACAAATTCACTTGCGTTTAGGTTACAATGATGCGCTATTAAGTGTGTTAATAAAGCATACGACGCAATATTAAATGGAACACCTAATCCAACATCTCCACTACGCTGATAAAGAGCGCAACTCAAATTATTATTTTTGTCTACATAAAATTGCATTAAAATATGACAAGGAGGGAGAGCCATTTCATCTATTTGACAAGGATTCCAAGCACTTAAAATAAGACGTCTACTATATCTTTCATTAGGGTCTTTCAAAGCATTAATAATATTTTGCAGTTGATCTACGCCCTTGCCATCATATTTTTCTTTACAATTAGTATATGGAGCATTAAAAAATCTCCACTGATGACCATAAACAGGGCCTAAATCATTTTCTTCATTATGTGTTAATCCTCTTGAATCTAAAAATTCTCTTGATCCATTTGCATTCCAAATTTTCACCTTTTGATTTTGTAATATTTCATTATCAGTTGAACCACTAATAAACCATAATAATTCTTTTAAACAACTTTTCCAAGCGAGTTTCTTTGTTGTTAAAAAAGGTATAATATTATCATTTAATTTAAATTTCATCATATTTCCAAAAGAAACATATACTTTTCCGTTCCTTCCTTCTTCCAAATTATTATCTGTTATTATGGTGTTAATTAATCCTAAATATTGATTTTCTTCGCTACAAATTCTATTTTCACTATGTATACCATTATTAATATTATTATTCATAATATTTATTTATAAAATATATTATGAATTGATATTTAAGTGTTTTAATAATAAAATAAAAAATTGATTTATATGGAACTATATTAACTAATGACATTTTTATGTTTAGTAATTTAGATTGTACTTATAATTTTACATCATCATACGATAGATTAAAAATTATAGAAAATACATTATTTGATAGTAATAATAAATGGATAAAAGATAGTCAAACTAAAGATAATCAAATACGTTATATTAAAAAATATGATGAATTAAATATGATTGAAATAAATATTATTGATAGCGATAATTATAAAGTTTTAGTTCCAATAAATGAAATAACGTATAGTTTATATTTTGAAGAAAAATCATTTAATAAAATGTTAAAATATGTTAATAAATTCATTTAATATTAGATAAATAATGTATGCTAGTTAGTTAGTTATTTTTTTATCATTATTTAAATTTTTAATTCAATTAACTGAGTATCAATAGTTTCAATTTTAGTTAATACAGAATCAACATCACTTTTAAATGTTGCAATATCACCTTGAATACTTGTTAATTTTGTGCTCATAGCTGATGTATTTGCAATTTTCTCTGCTTCAGAAGCAGTAATATCTGATTCAATTTCAGAAGTAGTAATTGTAGTTTCTAATTGGGTTTGTAAAGTTACTAATGGTTCAATTTCTGTAATTTTTGTTTTTATGTTTAATAATTTAGTATTAAAAGAACTAATATCACCTTCAATTGTAGCAATACCTGTTTTTGTATTTTCAATAACAGCTAATTTTGATTGATTTTCAGCAATAGATGTTTGAAGATTTGCTGTCTGTTGTGCTGCTTCAATACGACCAACTTCGTCTTCCATATCTTCTGCTAAAGAAGCAAGTGAGTCAATAGAGTCGTCAGGAGAGTCGTCAGGAGAGCTGTCAGGTGAGCTGTCGTTAGTAGATACAGAACCATCTACACCTTCTTTTAAACTAAAAAAATTAAAACCTCTTGTTAAGAGTGGGATTGTAATAATAGCAACTAAAAGCAATACTATCCACATAATACTTTTTTGACTAATTTTTATACTTTTATATAAACTTGTTAAATTCATTATATTATATATTTTCAAAAGAAAAAAGATTATTATATACGCAAAAAGGTATATAATAATTTACATTTCCTCTCTCAATAGGGATCGAACCTATGACCTCGCGATTAACAGTCGCACGCTCTAACCAGCTGAGCTATGAGAGATTAATATACAATGTTATTTTGTATACTATACTATAACAATAGTATTTGTTTAAGTAGTTTAAAATGTTATTTTTTATAATTGCAAAATCCTACGCTTTTTTCCATATTAAAGGATGATTTAAGATGTTCCATTGCTATTTCTAATGTTTCTTTTTCTTTACTTGTTAAAGTTAATAGATATTCTTCCTCTAATGTTAATTTAATTTCTGGTTCACATTTTTTTTCTTCTACTTTTTTTATATTTTTTTTCTTAATTACTTTTCTAACTAATTTTTTTACTATAACATTTTGTTCTTGCATTATAATATTTTAATTAATAATATAACTAATATTTATTTATTATTATTTTTAAAATCAATTTATAACATTTTTAAAATCAATTTATAACTTTAATAAATAAAAATTGAAATATTATTTACATATTTAAATGTATATTAATTAATAATAATGCCAGTCATTACACGTAATATGAAAAAAAAAATGCAAAATATTAATCAAAGTCAATATTCTGTAAATATTGACTTTGATGATGCAAGTGAATCTTGGAAAGAAAATAAAATTAGTATTGGCAATGGAATGTATAAATATAAAACTAATAGTATTTATACTCAATGCATTATGATTCTTAAAGATGGCACAGATTGTAATTTAAGACGTAAAAAAGGAAGTAGTTTTTGTAGAAAGCATAATTAGTTTGTATTTTTAGTAAATCCTATACAAAATTTATCATTATTGGGTGGGTTTGAAGATAAATAAGGTTGCATCATAGTTGAAAATTCATAGTGTATTTTATAATTATTCTCCATTAAGTAATTAATTAACCATAATAATTCATCATTTTTTATTAATGTATTGGTTTCAATATTATACAACATATATAAACATTTTTGAGAATAATGATTATGAAATCCAGATAATTTATTTGGACGTTGTAATTTAGTAATTTTTAATAGTTCACTATCTATTGGTGTAGGTGAAATATAATATGCGTAAAATATTTCACTTGTTATTTTATCATTATAAGGTAGTCGTTTTATACAATAAAACATATTTTATATATGTTATATATTTTTTATATTATTGTAATATATAAAATGCTAAATCTATTTACAATTGACCATACAAAGAGTAATGAAAATGCCTTAAAAATTGTTAAAGTTCTAAAAGATACACCAAGTGTAGTAATGCCAGTTTGGAAGTCAAAAGATGTTTATGAAAGAAAACTTGTAGGATTGCACTGGGTACAAGAAAAAAAAACTATTAATTACAAAGGATTTTAAATTAATTAATTTAATTAAATTATAAATAATATTCATTTATTTATAATTTTTATTCAATTAAGCTCTACATTTTCGTGCGTCAACTAAACATTTTTCTTCATTTCTATAAACAGGATTACATTTACTATCACACCCATCTTTTAATTTTTTTGTTCTGTCTGAACTATTAATAGTTTCATATGATTTTGTTGAACCACAAATAACAGGAGATTTTTGTTGATTTCCATCAGGACAAGGGTGACATTTAAATATTTTTGAATGATAACCAGATGTTGTTAGTGTACTAGTTTTAATATCTCTATTAAAATTTTTTACACATAATTTTTCTTTACTTTCAATTAAATTAACATTTCCTTGATAATGATGTCTATTATTATTTCCATTTAAAGAAAAACCACCTTTTGAAATTTTATTAAAATATTTTTCTTCGGCACGACGTTTTAATGCTACAAGCGACATAATATATATACAATTACTCTATATTATTATTTTATAATTATTATTTTATTGAAATTTTAAAAAAAAACAGATGATATATTATAAAAATAAATTGACTTTTTTATTTATTTTTTACATAAATAAAGTCAAATTATAACTTAAAAAATGAGTTCGACCTGTGAAGAGTGTATGATATGCTGTGAGAAATACAACAAGCAACTTAAAAGTAAAGTATTGTGTAATAATCCATCTTGTGAGTTTTCTGCGTGTAAATCTTGCATACGTCATTACCTGATAAATAGCAGTGAAGATATTCATTGTATGTCTTGCCGAAAATCGTGGAATAATACATTTGTTATATTAAATTTAAATCGTAACTGGTTTATTAATACATATACACCACATCACGTTGATTTATTATTTGAAAGAAATAAAAGCCGTATTCAAGAAGTAATGCCTCAAGCACAAATTAGAATGGAAGCAATACGTAGATTTAAGATGATTGAACCTGAAATAAATGCAAATAACAAAAAAATAAAGGCAATAGAAGTAGAAAGAATGAAATTATCTAATGAATATAGATTTAAATCAAGAGAAATTCAAAAACACGCTGTTATAGAAAATGATAAAGAAAAAATAAAAATAGCAGAAACAAACGTTGAATTAATGAAAAAAAAATGTACTAATATGCGTCGTCGTTTACAATTGGATATTGAACATATAAAGAGAAAAAACTATGTATTACTACAAAATAATGATAATAGATTGGAACAAGATAAAAAAAAAGATAAAAGTCAAACTAAATTTATAATGCCTTGTCAGCACGAAAAATGTAAAGGTTTCTTAAATGAAAATTACATTTGTGGGTTATGTAATGAAAAATGTTGTAAAAAATGTTTTGAAATGTTAGGTAATAATGAAGATGAAATAAAAAAACACGAATGTAAAAAAGAACAAGTTGAAACAGCAAATCTTATAAATTCGACAACTAAACCTTGTCCTAAATGCGGGCAACGAATTCATAAAGTTTCTGGTTGTGATCAAATGTGGTGTATAGAGTGTAAAACATCTTTTAGTTGGAAAACAGGCGAATTGGTGAATGGCGTTATTCATAATCCACACTACTTTCAATATTTGCGCGAAAATGCAATTAATGGTCAAATACCACGTCAACCAGGTGATAATCCTTGTGATAATAATATCAATGATATGTTGATATATATAATGAATTATTTTCGCGTTATGAATGAAAAAATAACATTTAATAAAGTTGATATAAAGCAAATCAGTGAAAAAGATATGAAAACTATACAAACATGTGATTTTATTACTTCATTTCATCGTATGGTAAGTCACATAGAATTTGTTAATCTTCGCAGCGTAAGAAGAGAACTTGAATATTGTGCATATTATCAAAATGATTTAGTTTCTTGGATAGTAGATAACAATGATAATACATATAAAGAACAATTAAAAATAAAGCATAAAATGCGAACCAAAAATGTAGATAAGGGATACATATATGAAATGTATCTAAATGTAGGTAAAGATATATTGATGAAAATGTTAACTAAATTAGAAGAAAAAGGCATTTTAAAATGTTCGATTGAAGAATTTGAAATAATAGTAACAGAAACTGAAATTGAAATAATGAATTTTCTTGAATATTATAACGAACAAGCAAAAATTATTAGTGTATCTCATAACTGCACTAGTAATAACCATATTAAAACAAAACACAAAATGTGGAATAGAAATATTCGTGCTAATTACGATACATTTACTATTAAAGAATTTACAGAGCAATCAAAAATAAGAGAAATAAAAGGAAAAAATATCTAACTAAAAAATATACAATAAGTAATGAAAGATTTGTTTATAAAATTAATATTATTAATACTATCCGTTTTTTTTATTTTATTTTTAATAGGTATTTATTTTAATAAAGAAGGTTTTTCTAGTAAAAATTCAAGTGAAGATAGTGATGATGATGATGATGATGATAATGAAATTATAAATCAACAAGGTAATAAAATAATGGATGAAAATGAATACAGAAAAACAATAATAGATAATTTGAAAAAAAAGGTTGGAGATTTCAATGTTATACACGATGAAAAATCAAATTATCAAAGAATAGAAGTAATACAATTTAAAAAAAATTCTTTGGGTTATGATAAATGTTTACTTTTAAATGATGAACCCCAATTATGTAATAATGATGAAAAAGAATATCACGAAATAATAGTTCATTTTCCATCATATTATTTAAAAAATGTTGAAAATGTATTAATAATAGGTGGTGGTGATTGTATGACTTTACGCGAAGTAATGAAATATCCAACAATTAAACGCGTAGATATGTTAGAATTAGATAAACAAGTTATTTCTGTAAGTAAAAAATTTTTTAACGTTAATGATTATAAAAATGATTCACGTGTAAATATTATAATTGGCGATGCCACAAAAAAAATAGATACATTAAAAAATAATACTTATGATTTAGTAATTATTGATACAACAGAAGATGGATTTGTTAATTTACCAATTGATGAATTTAGTTTTTATGAAAAATGTAAAAATAAGATGAAAAAAAATAATAGTATTTTAATTAAAAATGGGGATAGAGCATTAAATATATTGTCTATTTCTAAGTTATTTAAAAATATAGAGATTGTTGACCTTGCTGATTTAGCAATTGTTGGAGATTATAAATTTGCTTTTGGTTCAGATACAATAGATTTTAGAAATACAAATATTCAAAATAAACATTTAGAAAAAATAAAATTAAAAAAATACGATTATAAAAGGCACAAAACCCATTTCTTACTATAATTTATATATATATATATAATTATATATAATGAAAAACTGGGAAAAACTATTATTATTATTAACTATTATTGTATTTTGCTCCATTGTTACAAGTTATTTTTTATTTGAAGGATATACACAACAAGAACGTGATACGGATAGAGCAAAGATTCAAGAAATAGGTAATATATTAAGGGGGTTAGTTAGTTCAGGTGTTTTGCCAAGTAAAATTCCATTAAGTTCAGAAAATAAAGAGAAAATGATTGAAGGGACTGCTGCTTTTGTAAGAGTTGCTAAAAATGATGCTCTAATGTTTTTAAATCAATCAAGTGAATCAGCAGAAGCAGCTGCAGCAAATATGGTAAAGGGAATTCTTAATACATATACCGCTGATGTAGATGCTAGTGCTACAAGATAATAACCAGTGTCATACCGAGGTTTTCAAGAAACTCCCAAAGATAAACTTTTAGACAATATTTAATTTTTATAATATAGTTGCTATATATTATGAAAAAAATAAATATTATTTACATCATGTTATTTGCTGTAATTTTAATAATAATTTTTGGAATATTTTATAAAACACGTGAAATGGAATTTGCTGAAAGTCCAATACCTCTAGGGATACATTACGTTGTTGATGTTGATAATATTAAAAATAAAGAACAATATTCAAATGAATTTATAAAAGATATGTGTGCTAAATTATTGTCAAAAACTGGTGTAAATGTATTAGATGAAATACATCATGAATTTGAACCTCAAGGATTTACAGCATTATATTTACTTTCTGAAAGTCATATGTCAGTTCATACGTGGCCTGAAAATGGAAAAATAAGAATTGATCTATTTTCTTGTGTTATAAATGGAAAATTTGATGACGCTTTAAAAACATTAAAAAGTTTATTTAAAGATGCACAAATTACAATTAAAACATTATATAGATAAATTTTTAATTTGCGTTTTATATATTTATGTTAAATAACATTAATATATAATTAAATGACAATTGTTGAAAATATTACATTATCATATGGAAAAGTTATAAATGTAATTACATTTTATATTGAAAGTGTTGATGAAAAAACAGAAATACAAAATATAAAAAAAATAGATAAGGATGAATTTATACTGAAAACGCCATTTATTTTATCTTCTGAAGAAATGTTATTTCTAATAAAAAACAATAAAAAAAAACAAAATAATAGTTATATTTTTGATTCAGTATTTTCATTTGATATTAATGCTTCTGTTAATGAAATAAATGCAAATCATTTAGACCATTTTACAACCTATAAAGACGAAAGTTGTTTAAAAGATATACATTTTAATATAATAAAATCAAGAATAACTAAATATAATAGTGTAATTATCTTTTTAAAAAAACAAACAATACAAAAAGTAAATAACATTAAAAGTTCTTTAAAAACATCAAAAGCAAAAGGTATATTAAAAGCAAATAAACAAACAAAAAAAGTTAGATTTAAAATATAAAAAATAATAAATATGACTTTTTTTTATATATTATATATTTAAATGTCATCAATATTCAAATTGTCTTCATTACCAAATGTTTCTTCTTCGGTTGATATAATTGTCTCGCTAATTTCTTTTTCCAATTCTTCATTTGCTTCTATATTTGACATTTCAAAACCTAAATCTTCATCCATATTAATTCCATCACACGAAATTTCTCCTAATCCGTGAAACAATGACCACTCTTCACTAACTTTATCTTTTAATTGTTTTACTTCATTATCATTATATACTTCAAGAAGATCACACGTCTGTTCTTTTTTTTCCGTTTTAGATTCCCAACTTCTTACTCCAGCAAGTATCCAAGTTCCAACACGAATTGTATTATCTCTTTTTCCTCTTCCACGAAACTTATTCCTTATAACGCAAGGTCTTTCAATGTTATCAATACAACGCAGCAAACATCTTCCATTTCCATACACTTTTAAAACACACGCATATATTTCATCTTCCTCTTGTTTAATACGTAATTTTCTATTTGCATAACTATTTGAAGCAGAAATATGCTTTCTTCCTAGTTTTTTACTTTTATTGCCACCTAAATTTTTCACCATTATAATTTTTAATATAGTATATATTAAAAAATTATAAAAATCAATTTTTTAAAAAAATAAGTTATTTACATATTTTCTTTATCATATAGTCTTTCAATTCCTACTGTAAAACTATAATCAGAATTATTTAAATTAACTGAATTACCTTTTTCATCAAAAAGTCTTATTCTAAAACGATTAATATTAACAGGTCCAAAATATTTTCGTATATTTATTTGCGTTGACATACCACGATTACTTATTAATGAACCTAAATTACGTTCCATTTCAATAGGTATCATTGCAAATATATCAGGAATAGCAGCAGGGATATTTTTACTTGCTTGTCTTCTTACTTCATTAATAGTTTCAACAACTCTTTCATTATGAGCATACATTAATGCTAAAGATTTTGTTCTTGGATTAGATGGTATTTGTAAATTATTTACATCATTCGCATTACATTTATTTAATAAACGTAAAGGCATTGTATTATCTGTACCTTCACTTGCTGTAACAACATTTTGGTTTAATCTATTTTGATTATAATCATCTATAGATAATATTAAATATTTTGGGTTTTGAATATCTACAATACCAGTACTTATAATTACATTTAGACTAGGATCAACACTATCAACAATTACTTCATTATCAATCGCACCTTCACCTTGTGTTTCAACTAAATAATATCCAGTAGCGGTTTGACTATTTTTAAACAACTTTCTAAAACCAAGAAAGTAACCTAAATTAAAGCTTACTTTTGCTTGACCGGTTGCTACATTTAAATCAAAAAACTTAATATATTTGAAACAATTTCTAACTTTCATATTAGTTTTTCCTGTTAAAGTATTATAACTAAATACAATTAATGAATTCAAATTATTTACTATTTCTGGAAACTGGGATTGAAATGTTGTTGAACTAGTAAAATAAGTAACAATTGTTGAATTTATTTTTTCTATTAGTTCTTGTGGTGTTTTATATAAACCACTATCAATATATATTGTATGTAATGTATTATTTAAATCAGTAACATAGAAATAATTGGTATCTTGTGCTTCATCTATATTGTATATACTATATATAAACTGATAATATAACAATTCAATTGATAAAACATCAACTAATGGTTCAGTAAGATCTATATGAAAATCATTAGCATCACTACCTAAAGGACGAAATTGACTATCAAAAATTAAATTACGACTTGATGTCTTTGCATCAATACTATTTACATTTTTTAAATCATCTAATTTATTGTATTTTTTTGTATAATTAGATGTTTCATTATTTTTACTATTGTAAATTGTGTTTCCATCGTCAAATCCCAACATATACATATTTTTGTTTTCATTTTCGCTATATTCTCCTCCTACACCATTGATAATTTGTTCATTTAATTTTTCTTCATTATCTTCAATATCTTCACTTTCTTTTTTTTCTGTATTATTTTCTTCATTATCATCAACTATATCTTCCATTCGTTCCTGCAATTTTTCTTCATCAATTACAACATTCTTATATATATCTGTATCTGAACTTAATGTTGGTTCATTATTTAAATCTGCTTGATAAACATCATCAAAATTATATACATTTATATTATTTTCATTAATATGTTCTTGAATTTTATCTTTAAGTTTTAGAAAAAAATTGGACATTACTTCATTTGATTCAGTATCAAAATGTTCTATATAACCATCACTTACTTCCAATGCTTCTTTAAAATTATTATTTTCAACTTGTAGAACTTCAAAAATATCGTCTATAGAATAATTTTGAACATCTAGATCTTTGTTTTCAATATCAGTATCCATCTAATTATATTCTATTATATTATAATTAGATGTTATGTTTAAATTATGGTTGAATTTTGATATTTTATTTATACTTCTCTCCTTTCTCTCTAATAATTGGGTTTGAAAGTTTTTTTGTTATGATGTATATAATATATAATATATAGAAGTCATATTTTCATTTTTCATTTTTATTTTTGAGAGAAAGAGAGAAAGAGAGAAATAATATATTTATTAAAAAAGATAATTTACAAATACATTTTTTACTTTAACTTGAAGTTGAAGTTGAAGTTGAAGTAAAATTCTTGCTTATTATATCATATAATCTTAATTCTGTCTCTTCCCTATCATTTATACAAACACGATATGCATTATTTGGCAATCCTTGAATTCCGTGACCTCTTTTTATATGGCCCTTTGTATAAAATATCACTTTTTCTATTTTTTCTATTTGTTCTCTCAAATCATCTGGAAAATTATCAAAACCTATATGTTCCGTTCCTTCATAACTAAAACGATTATAATTCATATCTGCAAATATTTTATGTTTTCTTGTGTACATACGTCTTGATATTTTACCTATACCCATTATTTTATTTAAACTATTATTCATTTCAAGAACGTAAATATTATCGTGTTCTCTCGTTCTATCATTAAATGCTACAGGTGCATTATAAATACATTCTTTACCTTCATATTTTTTACAATATTCTAAATATTGTTTATATGTTTCATTATTAAAACGCGTTACATACACTGGTTTATTCATATTTTTATACTTTTCTCTCCAACATTATTAATATAAAATTTCAATTTTTATATTAATACATATTATATGGATACTATTATACATAATATTATACAATTTATTGTTATGGTTATTATTGGAATGCTATTTAATCCTATGAATATTTTAGCATATAGAGTTGGTGATTTATATTTATCATTAACACTTTTTTATGGTGGGTTATTAATGGCTTCTAATATGATGTGGGCGCACGAATTAGTTCACTATTTTTCAATGGGACATTTTAATATTAATGTATTTATTATTGGCATTATGTTATCATTGTTTGCTACATTTTTACTTTTAAGACAACAATTCTTAGTAAGCGATAAACAATGGATTAGAAGAATGATTACTCATCATTCTACAGCATTAACTACTTCACATAATATTTTAAAAAAAACAGATGATATGCGTATTAAAAAATTAGCTAAAGACATCATTAATACACAAGAAAATGAAATTAAGTTTATGAAACGATTTTTAAATTAATTATTTTGTTTGTTTTCTTTTTGTTTGTTTTCTTTTTGTTTGTTTTCTTTTTTTTTTGTTTCTTTTTGTTTGTTTTCTTTTTCCGCCTCTTGGTATAGTATTGAATTCAAATTTATTTATAGCATTTAGAGCATATTTTCTTTGACCTAAAATATAGTCGCTTACCTCTACGTGTTGGGTTTTCGTTAATTTGTACCTATTAATAACATAAATATTAATTAATGAATGTTCATTTTTTAAAAAAAAATCGTTAACAATACCTCTTTTATTTTTTAAATGTTTACATACTTCTTTTAGTTTTTCAACATCAATAAAAATTTGATAAAACTCATAAAACGCGTGTTTAAATCCGTTCACTTCTCCCTCACTCTTAAAAAGTTCATTATAATCGTTAATAAACTTTTCTTCTATATCCATCATTGCGAATTGTCCACCATTATTTGTTACATTAGATACATTATTAGGTACATTATTAGACTTTACATTATTAGACTTTACATTATTAGACTTTACATAATTTAAATTATTTGTTAATTCGGACATACTATTATTATTCATATTTATTATAATATATATATATTCAAAATATAAAAAATCAAAAACCAATATAATCATATTTAACGTGTGAATTAACGTAATCTTTTTCCAACTGATTTAGTCCAAAAAAATTCATAGTATCATTATAATTATCTAATGGTATTTCATCTTTAATTAAATGTATTTGTGGTAATAATTCAAATATATATTTTTCCAAATATTTCATACGATATGTGGTTGTACTAAATAGAAATATTGCAAATTTTGATGTTAAAAATCGTTTATATTTTTCATATATTTCTCTCCTTTCTTTGTTATTTAAATGTTCAATTTCAGGTATAATAATAACATAACTATCACGATTACTTAATCCAAAATATCCATCACAATCATAAAAAGGAAACCCATACATTTTATGTGCTAATACTAATTTCTCTATTCCATAATAAGGACAAGGTTTATTACTATACATGAGTTTTAAACTTGCTGTTTTTTCATCTAAGATACAACTATGAATATTAGGATAATTTGTTTCTGATTTAATAGTATTATTTACATCATAAATTTTGGTGTGAATAGAAGGCATATTTGATTTATAAACAATTGATTTCATAGAAGGCACATTATATATCATCATTTTCAAACAAATTTTATGTAAAATTGATGCACCATTTACCGGTATTGGATTACCTTGTACTAAAGAATAAGATACATAATTTTTTTGAACTTTATCATACAATTCAATGTCCTGTTTTAGATATTCAACATTCACATTACATTTTTGCAAATAAACAATACACGTTGGTGTTTGTGCTTCTTTATTAAATATTTTATTTGTTTCTGTATTTGTAAAAGAACGTATTGAAATAATTTTATTATGAATTGTCAATAAATTATAAATACCTGCCTTATCTGGTTTCATCCAAATAATAGGTACAATATAAACCAATTCACCATTAACAGGTAAAATTTCTAACGAACGTTTAATGAACGAACACCATAATGTTACACCATCATTTTGCTTTTCCTTTTCTCTATTTGTGGGAACTTTTTTAATACCATTTGCATTAAATGGTGGATTACCTATTATAATATTTGGTTGTATTATTTTTACACTTTCATCTAAATAGTTTTCGCAAATTACATTTACATTATTACCAAATATGGTTTTTATGATTTCAATATTTTCTCTATTTATTTCAATCATATATAACATATTTTTTATTATGTGATTATGTCTTGTTTGTCTATCAGGAAATATATTCATTAGACCATTCATTAACTTATAATAAACATATAATGATATACGACCTTGCCCCGCACCTGTATCTAACCATTTATTTTTAGGATTTTTCCACTTTTCATTGCTAAATTTTTCAAATAATAATTCAATAAACCACATTGGTGTATGGACTTCGCCATATTTTTCTTTATTATCACGATTATATTTAATATTAGTAATATAATTTCTATCTATTTCTTCCAACGTTAAATATTTAAAACATATAGATGTCATAAATATTTAATATATTATTTTGTTATTTTTTTGCGTTAATTAAATTATTATTACTACTTAAATTATGCTGTAAACTGAATATTTATTCTATATTTACGCCCGTTAATTTGTTCACCTACAGATGTTCCACTTACACCAGCAACTTTCTTTTGTTCCGCGTGAGGGTTCATTGTTACAATGAATGACATAGAATCACCAGCACGGAATGGGTAACCATATGCAACTTCTTGCTCTTCTGTTTTATTGAAATCAGGTTTACGTTGTATCATAAGTGTTCTGAATATTGTTGATGAAATTTCTTCTGTAGAAGAGAATGTATTATCAAATACTACATGTCTAGCAGTTGCAACACCATCAATAAGATCTTGATCATATGGTGTAGCAACATTTCCATCTGAACCATTAGGATTATTAGCAGTAACAATATCAAGATTTGTATCACTTCCAGCACCACTAACATCCGTTAAACCTGAACTAATATCAATAGCATTAATTATTGGAACAATAACTTGACGAATACTATCATTAATATTTTTACGCATTGTTTCTTCAATAGTTCTAATATTATTAAATAATGGATATGCTGAAAATACACCTAATACTTCTCTTGCTGTATAATGAATATAATCCCAAGTAAAAGGCATACGTGTATCTTCTGTAATAGGATTAACTGCAACATTACCTACAAAACCTAAGTTACCTTGAGTATTTGTGCTATTAGTGAAGTATGTAACACTTGAATTGTCAACTGCAGTATCAGTAAATTTCATATTATGTTTTCCAATAACAGGGTCGCCATCAGATAAATCTAAATGATTACATTCAAGATAATCGAAATTAATATTGAAATTACGTTTATCTACATATAAACGAACTTCACTTTCATTTGAGTATCTATATAAAAACATCTTTTTAGCATCCGCTAAAGTCATATAAGATTGAATGGTTGCGTCATAATTAAAATTTTGACTAACATCACTTGGTGTTATTGTTATTTGCATACTTTGAACATCAACATTTGTATTCAGTTGTGATAATTTGAATTCAAGAGGTGTTGTTGTGAAATCAAAACCTGCTGTATCTGATAAAATTGTAAGAACAGACGCTGTAAATAGAGATGTTTGTGCATCTGTAAATGCTGCTGCTTGTTGTGTTGTAAAAGCATTTGCTTGTGCTTCACTAATTGAAGCAGCATTAATAAAGGGAATAACATTTAATTGTAGTGTATTAACCATTGTTGGTTGAAGAAGAGCAAAACTAACATCCAAGTTTTGAATATTACTTGCATCTAATAAAGGACCTTGTGTTCTTGATATTTTACCATATGTGGAATCACTTAATGCATTAAATGTAGCATCACTTAGTAAATTAATTGAAAGATCACCAAAAGCTTCAGTAGAAAATTTATTTAATTCACTTGCTGTAAATTCTACAATAGTGTTAGGAACATTAACAATACTCATAATTGATGATGTAAAACCACCAATTTGAACATCAGTTAAATCTCTAAACGCTTTTACAAAAGGTGTAGGAATTGTCGTGTTAGTATAACTTGTAATGTAAAATTGTTTTGTTGTTGCAACATCAAGATTTGACAAATCTACAGCTGTTTTAGTTCTTAAATTTTTAGCCATAGAACCTGATTGAGCAAGTGATAAAGCAGAATTATTACCAACTACTTGTGCTGATGTAACTGAAAGTAATTGATCTGCTGTTAAGTAAGCCAATTTGTCTACACCAACAGATTGAACATCATTATACGCAAGTGCCTGGAAAGCAGTTGTAATACCTGATTTTTGTGATGTTGTTAAAGCAATAAATTTACCAGTATGGAGATCTAACAGAAATACTAATTGACTTAAATTAAATCCAGCTAATCTTGTTTGATCAAAAAGGGCAACATCATTTATAATACCTGCAACACCATTTACATCATTGAAATGGTCTGCTACTGTTAAATGTGTTATTTGTGTAGGTAAAAATCCATTTAAAGTTAATGTTCCTGTATCTCTAATTACATGAAGTTGGGGTAATGATAATGCTGCAACTTGTTCGCCTGTAAAACTTTGTAATTGTGCTGCTGTAAGATGTGGTAAAACTAAAGTAGTATGTAAAAATGGTATTTGATTAACTGCTAATGGAAAATTATTACTAGCATCTGCTGTTAAATTAGCAATTTCGTCTTTAAGAGCTTCTATTTGACTAATATTTAATGCTTGAATTGTTGGTGTTGTTAAACCCGAAACTTGTACACTAGTTAATGCATCAATTTCAGCATCAGTTACATGTGGTATTTGTGCAACGGTAATAGCACTCATTTGAAGACTAGTAGATAAAAATCCAGATATTTTGCTGTTTTCACTTAAAGCAGCAATATCACCATTGCTTAAACTACTTATTTGAGTAGTTGTTAAATTACTTATTTGATTATCACTTAAATCTAATATGTTAGATAAATCTTTTACTTGTAATGATTGCAATTGGGATGGTGTATTGTCAACAGCAAAACTTCTCACTTGTGCTTGTAGCAAAGAATTAATAAAGTTTACATCAAATCCTTCTATTTTAGTTGTTTGAAAACCTGAGAAAGAACTAGTAGGTATAGATTGAATTTGAACTGGTGTAAGTAAATTAACTAATGATATATCTATATTTGAAATATCACCAACAGAAAAATCATCAATTGTTGTTACAGGAACTGCTTGCAATTGTGATACACTAATATTAGCATTTATAACAGAAGATGGAATATTTCTAAATTCTTCAGATGTAAGTAAATTAAGTGAACCACCAAGTTTTGTCAAATGGTCTGATGTAGTTCTTAAAAATCTAGCATCTGGAATAGCATTTATAGCAGAAACATCTAAACTTGAAAAAAGATTTTCTGTTGTTAATGCTAATTTATCAAACTGAGAATCTGTCATATTTGCCAATGCAGCATCACTAAAAGCAGCCATTTGTGTAGGGGTAAATGTATCAAATTGAGCAGCCAAAATATCATCAAATTGATCAGGAAGAATAGCAGCTAATTGTGTTGTTGTTAAATGTTGCAATTTAGAAACACTTGATAATGAGGAAACTTGACTAGGATGTGAAATATTTACAATTTGTGTAGTTGATAATTCACTTAATTGAGCATTAGTAAGTTCGGTTTCAATACTATCTAAATCTTGAACATTAATTGCTTGAATTTTTGCTTGTCCTGTTATTCCAGATACTTGTGACACATCTAAAGCAGCTGTAAAATTTGCGTCAAGGTTAGATATATCAGTATTAGTAAGAGCATTAATTGCTGTAACTGAAATAAAAGGGATTTGAGCACTACTAAAACCATCATTACGTTGAGTATCACTTAATTCTACTACAAAAGTAGATGTAAGAGAAGCAACCTGTAAATCTGTTAAATTTAGCATATCTGCTGCTGTAACACTTGCTAAAGCATCAGTAGCAGGTGCTATATTACCTATTTGTGCTGCTGTTAAGTCGGGTATTTTAGTATCTAAACGACTAAAATGTGCTGCTAAAACAGCACCACTTGCAAATAATGTTGCTGGAATTGCTTGTAATTGACTAGCGGTTAAGTTAGCAAATAAATTATTTGTAGAACTAGCTAATTTATCAAACTGAGGTTGAACCATATTTGATAAAGCACTTATGTCAAACGCAGCAAATTGTTCGGCATTAAAAGTATCAAATTGAACAGGTGCTATACTTCCAAATACACTGGAGTCCATATCTGCTAATTTTGTAGGATTAAACCATTGTAATCTTGAAGCAGAAGATAATAATTGAACTTGTGTAGCATCCAAATTAGTTATTTGGATACCACTTAATTCTTGAATAGCATCACGATAACGATCGCTGGTTGCTGTTGAAAAGTCAACAATTGAACCTGATGCGTCTACTTTATCCAATACTTGTAAAAGTGTTGTATCCAAATAAACCATTTGTTCTGATTCAAAAGCATCAAGTTGAGTATTATTTAATACTTTGAAAAGTACAGGTGTTAAAGCTTCTAATGTTGCTTTGTTGAATTGTTTAATTGTTGATGGTTGTTGTGAACGTAATGAATTTGCGTTAAAGTTAATAGCACCGCCAGTTAAAAACTCACTTGAAGATGCGCCGTGTGTTAAACTATCATAAACGCTGTAGTGCATTGGTGTTACATTAGCACTAAAATCTGCTACTTGACTTGTTGTTAATTGTGCTGCTTGTACGCTTGTCATATTACCAATTTGTGTAGAATTTAAAGCAGGCATTTGAGCTGTAGTAATTGATTGCATACGTTGTGCTGTATTGAAGAAACTCATAGGAAGAGTTGTAATATCAGCAGTATTAGAAATATATTCTGTAATACCAGAAACATTTACTGCAATAGCATTTTGGATTGTTGTTGTGTCACCACTAGCATCTGTAGCACTAACATTAATTGTTGTTGAACCACTAACATCAGTTCCAGCAGAACTTACATTAAATGTTGTTCCAGTAACGCCACTAACATTAACTAAACCAGTAGCATTACTTGTAACTTGGAATATTAAAGAACTAATATCATTATCAATATCTCCAAATGTTCCAGTTAAATCTACAATTGTTGGTGTGAGATTTAATGTATCACTCAATCCACTAATATTAGTGAAATTACCATTACTAGTAGGAGCATCATTAACACTATTTACAACAATAGTGAAGTCTTTAGTTGCTGTATTATTATCACCATCTGTAGCAGTAATTTGTATAGTTGCTGTACCAGTTAAGTTTGCACCAAAAGTAGTTACCATATTATTAGTATTGCTTGCAATAGAGTCTATTAAACCATTAACAGATTGTGTAAGAAGACTATGACTAAAAGAAATACTATCGCCTGCGTCAACATCATCAAAATGTTGTGTTAAATCAACACTAAATGGGGCAGCATCTTCATCAACTATTATATTAGCCGAAGTATTATTAGCGGTAAGGGGACTATTTGCAACTACATTAATTGTTAATGTAAAATCATCAAAAGTACCAGATAGATCAGTAGCACGAATTACTGCTACATTTGTTCCTATGTGTTCTGTGAGGGGTGTGCCTGTAATAACATTTGGAGTACTCATTGCCATCCAACTAACAGGTGTACCATTAAATTCTTGTGAATGTAAAGTATATGTTATAGTATCACCACTATCAACATCAGTGACTGATGGAATACTATTATATGTAAAGGGAACCTTATCAATAGCATTAGCACTAGCATTATCGGTGCTGTATACTGGGACATCATTTAAATTATTTACTGTAAGGTCTACTTGTGTGGGGGCAGATACAGCACCTGAAACATCTGTTGCTGTAAAAGTAAAAGAAACATCACCAGCAAAGTTAAGAGTTGGTACAAACTGAAAACCACCAGAAACATTTAAAATAGTTACAGCACCTGAACTAGCAGGTGGATCAATAGTAACATTAAGAGAAGCTAAATCACTATCAGGTGCAGTATAACCTGTAGCAGGGACATAACTAATTTCTGAACCTATGTTTAACACATAAGTTTGTTCTTCATTTAAACTTAAGTCAGCTAACACAATTAACGTAGGGTTATTTGGTTGTGCCATGTTATAATATTAATTAAGATATAAATTTTTACGAATAATTTGTAATTAATTAATATCCTTATCCTTCTCCTAATTCTTCTTTAATTAATGCTAATAAATCTGGTTCAAAAACACCGCCACTTGGATATCCGTGTCTTTCTATATAAACATAAATAGAAGGTTGTAAACTCATTAAAGGGACATGAACTTCAACATCAGGAATAATATTAACTTCAGATTTTTGTTGAAGTTCTTCAATGTATTGTGATAATAAATTAAGATTATCTAAAATAATTGCTTTTTCACTTGCAGTTACTAATTGACCTTGTGATACAATTAAAATTTGATATTGTTGAACACTTTGTCTTAATGATTTTAAAGAATTTATAATAGTATTTCTAACTTTTTCATATGCAAAATCATTAACCTTTCTAAGATTGAAAAGAACTTGACTATATAAAGTATATTTGCTATATGTTAATGTTTCTGATACAAATGTAAAATTACCATTCGCATAATCTAATAACAAAGACATAATTTCTTCAACATAAGGATTCGTTAATAAGATTAATATATCTGCCTCTGTTGTACTTAAACCTCCTCCACTATTTCCTCCACTATTTCCTCCACTAGTACCATTATCTACAATGATAGCTATACTACCAATTGTATTAATAGATAATTCATTAAACGATGATGTTTGTCCAGGAATTCTCATATATCTTTTAAAACGTGTAACACCTCCATAACTACTACTACTATTGCAATAACTCATATTTTAAGTTATTAATATTAATATAAAATATTAATAAATATTAATGTCGGCATATAATTTTAATATTAATAATTATACAAATGAAGAATTAATGGGCGTATTAAAGTTAGATCCTACTACAATAACATATAGTAAAATTAATAAAAATATTAATAATACATTAAAAAGAATAAATAAAAAGGTTAATTTAACAGAAAATGAATTATCATTTGGTGATTTTATATTGGAAGTTAAAGAACGATTATTAGATTATATACAAAATAAAACAAATAAGGAAAGCACAAATAATATAATTAATAATAGTAAATCAAATATAGATGAAGTGACTGATACAATTGATGAAGCGCATCATAGAATTATAGAAAACCATATTCCAGTACAATATTCAAACAAATTGCAATTTCCAGGAGGAACTATTAATCCATTAGCAAATGGTTTAATGCTTCCTCGCGGAAATATTAATCCATTAGCAAAACAAACTATTACAAAAGTAATAAATATTGATAGTATTTTCAGAAAAAATTATGAAAAAACACGTTCGGAAGATTATACATTGGAATTACCCGAAAAATTAACTAAAGTTGTTTCTATAAAAATAATAAGTTTAGAAATTCCAAATACAACATATACAATTTCTGAACGAAAAAAAACAAATTGTTTTAAAGTAACATTTTATAACATAACAGGACGAACAGAACCTGTTGAAAATATTGTTACAATACCCGAAGGAAATTATTTAGCAGAAGATTTTACAAATACGATTAATAATTATTTTACAAATTCAGGAACTGCGAATGATAATTATTTGAATTTAATTCATTTTGAAATATCAAACATAGATTCAAAATCAATATTCAGATTAAAAAATGAATACGATTCAGAAAATTATATTATTCCCGATGAAATAATTTCAACACAACCTGAATATTCTCCTGATGTATATTTTACAATAGATTTTAGTTATATTTCAGATAATATATATGATTCAAAAGTTAAAGAGCAAAGTAAGAGTAAAACACTGGGTTGGTTTTTAGGATTTAGAAAATCTACATATACAATATATAAGACTAATACAATAACTGATAGTGTAAAATCGAATCAAATAAATCAATTTATAACATATACACATTATTTAAAGGGAGAAACATCATATGCAAGCACAATAGATAATTACATATTTTTAGATATTAACGACTATAATAGTAATGAAATAACAAATACATTTATGTCATCAACTGGTAAAAACTATATAGGAAATAATATTATTGCACGCATTAGTATTCCAGTATTATTTTATAATACTTATTATGATAATATTACTTCTATATTCCGTGAAAGAAATTATATGGGACCAGTTAATTTAACAAAATTACATTTACGTTTGCTTGATAGATATGGTGATGTAATCGATTTAAATTCAAATGATTATTCATTTTTATTGGAAGTTGTAATGCAATATTAATTATTAATTTATTGTATAATACTTTAAAAGAATAATAGTATTAATATATATTATATAAAGTGATGTATCAAACACAAGGAAATAGCAATAAAGTGAAAATTTTGACTATTGATTCATTATTTAGAGATACAAATAGTTCTAAATCTAATAAGCAAACAAATCACTTTCAGGTAACTTACGATGAACCTATTAATAATGTTAGTAAATTAGAGTTAGTTGAATATAGTGGTCCTACCTCCGTACGCATTATAAGTGATAAAATTAAAAATAATGTTTTTAAAATAAAAATTAATAGAGTAAATGGTTCAACTTCAACACAATATGTAAAAACACCAGATATTTTTCGCATTGAGAGAAATATAATGAATAATAATAGTTTAGATATGTTTGTTCAAAATATAAATTCCCAGTTGACAAAACTTGGTCTAGAGGTAAATGCTGATTTTGGACATGCTTCACTAAAATTTTTGCACGATATAGATAGCAATATTTCTAATAACGCATTAATTAATGATAGAAGTATTTATTTTCAATATGAAGGCAAAAGTCATATTAATTCAGTTGAAGTTGATTTTACTAAAGATGAAAATGATGATGATATTATTTTTGAAAGATCTTTGGGTTACATACTTGGTTTTAGAAATAAAAGTATAAAACTTGATTTAAATGGAACTATGGACACTAAAAGAGTTAAAAGTGAATCATCAATTGATCTAAATAATAATTTTAAATATGCTTATCTAGTTTTAGATGATAATACAACAAATTCAGATAGCACAATAGTTACACAGAATATGAAATCAAAAGGTGTATGTAGTGGAAGTTTTAAAAATGGTGGTAATATTATAGGTAAAATTATATATAGAAATGAATTAAATTACAATTTTTATAATCGTGTTATTTCAACACCAAGAGAATATTTTGGTAATGTTGATTTAGTTAAATTTTCTGTGGCACTTGTCAACGAATATGGTGAATATATTGATACACAAAATATGGATTGGTCTTTTACTTTAAAGTTAACAACACATAATTAAGGTTTTCGTAAAATGATATAAAAAAATACTATAATACTATAATATAAATGAGTGTTAACGCTACTATTGAAGAATTACCTACTACTATTCAAGAACCAATTGTTCAAGAAGTTCAAACTATTGAAGAAACTACAAATACTGAAGTTACATCACAAGATGTATCACAAGAAAATGGAGTTAAAGAAATTCCTATTACCGAAGTTATTATTGATAATGACGTAATTGGTCTTAATCTTTTGATTGCTTTTGGTCAAATTGCACACAAACGCGGTGCTTATAATATTGAAGAAACTTCTAAACTACACGAAGCTATTCAATATTTCGCAAAAAAAATGAATGCTCCTGCTCCTCCTGTTCCTACTGAAGAAGCTCCTTCAACTAACCTATAAATTTTTAAATGTTTTTATGAAAAATAATGTCTAATAATATAAATAAAAATTGTTGTTATTTATATTATAATTTACTTTCTAGTTTTTCTTTTAGTTTTTTTCTGTTTTTTCTTCATTGATTTTTTTACTTTACGTTTAATCTTTTTAGTTTTCTTTTGCTTTCTATTTACTTTTTTGGTTTTTCTTTTCTTTTTCCCACCATAACTACCATTATTTTCTTCTATAGGTGGCAATCCTTGTGTTGCCATTACCAATGCATGAGGTGGAGGGGAGGGATTGGGAAGATCACTACTATTATAACTATTAAATGAGCTATTTGATAGTGACCCATTTGTACTTCCTTGATGAAATCCTTGATAATCTTGATGAGGATGACCCCAATACCCGAGCCCTGATAGATTTGATGCTGGGTCTGGATAACTTTCCAAAGTTGTATGTCCTTTGTTACTTGTGGATTCTTCTAAATCACCCAATGAAAGTGGACCACTATTATTATAATATGTATTTTCTTCAATACCAGACATATTTTGTTCAATACCAGACATATTTAATGGATTACCA
>Ga0181388_1000099_pt1 | contig 26786 bp, 21 predicted proteins | sample 11SPOviralmetaG_FD_130120 | JGI IMG/M metagenome (GOLD analysis project Ga0181388, IMG submission 130120) | Marine viral communities from the oligotrophic San Pedro Time Series (SPOT) site, San Pedro Channel, CA, USA - 11 SPOT_SRF_2010-05-17 | ecosystem: Environmental > Aquatic > Marine > Strait...
GCACCTGTAGAAGCAGTTGAAGAAGCACCTGTAGAAGCAGTTGAAGAAGCACCTGTAGAAGCAGTTGAAGAAGCACCTGTAGAAGCAGTTGAAGAAGCACCTGTAGAAGCACCTGTAGAAGCAGTTGAAGAAACACCTGTAGAAGCACCTGTAGAACCAGTTGAAGAAGCACCTGTAGTAACAGAAGAAGAAGCACCTGTAGTAACAGAAGAAGGAAATGTAGCACCAGTAGTAACAGAAGAAGGAAATGAAGCACCTATAGAAGCCCCAGAAGGAAATGGAAATAATACTAATGTAGAAGAAGGAAATGGAAATAATACTAATACAGAAGAAGGAAATGTAAAAGAAGAAGAACAACCAACCGAAGGAAATGAAGCAGAAGGAAATGGAAATTTAAATTTAACAAATAATCAAAAAAAAGCTTTAAATGAGGCGAATAAAGCGACAAAAGCAGAAAATGAATTAAGATTAGAATTTAATAAGTTAACAAAGGAATTACATAATGTGTTACCTGTAGTAGAAACACCCACCATAGAAACAAGTGCAGATGTGAAACAAGAGGAGGTTGAGGAAAAACACAGACAAATTGATGACTTACGACATAAAATGAATGATTTGGATGTAAAGATAAATAAAGAAATAGAAGATAAAAATAAAAAAATAGAAGAATTAAAAAAAGAAGAAACAACTACTAGTACTGGTGGCACAAAAAGAAGAAAAAAAAGAGCTTCAAAAAATAATAGTAAAAAAAGAAGAAAAACTAAAGGTAAAAAATAATTAAAATAATATTACCATTTTTACAATTATAATTTAATATTGTAGTTAAATTATAATTTAATTGTTATACACTTAAAATTAATCATTTGTTGCTATAATTTTTTTTGTTTCACCAGAATTATTTCCCTCATCGTCATCGTTTTTTTCTTTATCTTTATCATTATCTTTTTTCTTTTCTTCTTCTGGTTTTTGTAATAATTGACTACCATTATTAATTTCATTTATAACATCAGATTCTGTTTGAACTTCTGCTTTACTTATTGAACCATCATCATTTTGAAAAACAACTGTCGGTTTATTATTATTATTATTATTATTATTTAAATCTAATGAATTTGGAGCCCAAGGAACAGTATTTACACTCAATTCATTTGATAGTTCGCCACGTTCTTCTTTTTCTTTAAGACGCATCTTGACTGATTCTGGTGTGTTAGGAACTTGCCAAGCTACACTATTTGCACTTTCAGGAGGAGTATTATCAGGTGAAGGTGGTTGAAAAGGACTATTATCAGGTGATTTTGGTTCTATATTAATTGATGGTATATTAGAAGGTGTTTGTTTATCCAAATAAGCGATATTTTGCATACCAAATAATGTATTATTAATAGCTTTATTAAAATTATCTTCTTTTACTAAATTACTAATATTATTACTAAAAGTGATTGAATCAAATTTATTAATATTATCTTCTGTAATAATTCGCATTTGAATATTCATTATTTGTAATTCTTGAATTAGTAACTTCATAGTATATGGAATACGAACAACACTAAAACTGCGTCCATAATGAGAAATAGTTTTAACGTGCATTTTATCATCATTATTAGTTGTTTCAGTAAATTGTAATGGTCCATCACTATGTAAACTATACATAGCTTTCTTTTCAGTATTATATACAGCAATAGTTCCGCTTTGATTGCAAACAACCATATAATATTCATCACCACGAACCATAAATGATTCGTTTAAGAAACAACTAGCACCATGAGCAATAACACCATCACGTTCCATTTCACCAATTCTTAAACCACCATCATTTGCACGTCCTTGTAAAGTTTGACGTGTTAATTGTTGTCTAGGACCTCTAGCACGATAATTAATTTTATCTTTAACCATATGTTTCAAACGCATATAATAAGTAGGTCCAATAAAAATATCACTCTTTAATTGTTCACCAGTATAACCATTATATAAAATTTCATTACCTGTAGAACTATATCCATAATCCTGTAATATTTTCCCAAAAATTTCACTTTTATCACCTTTATTAACGTATGCTGTGCAATCACCAAACCCCCCAATATTAGTGCAAATTTTACCTAAAATACATTCAACGATTTGACCTATAGTCATACGAGATGGAATAGCGTGAGGATTAATAATTAAATCAGGAACAATACCATCTTTAGTAAAAGGCATATCCTCTTGTGGTATAATCAGCCCAATAGTTCCTTTTTGCCCTGCACGACTGGCCATTTTATCACCAATAGCAGGTATTCTTTCTTCGCAAATTTTCACCTTTGCAATTCTAAAACCTTCATCATCTTCACTCAAAAATACTCTGTCAACAGTTCCTAGTTGACCTTTTTTAGGTGTAATTGAAGCATCAATAAGTTCTTTAGTTTCTTCATTTTTAATAACCTTTCCAATTAATACAATTTTATCATTTAACTTTGTGCCTTCTTTTACAATACCATTTTCATCTAAATATTGATATTCTGATTTAGGATTTTTACTAATAACATTATCGCCTTTCTTTACTTGTTGAATTTTACTATCAACATCAGATTCAGGAATAGTTTTGCTCTCTTCACGTGTTTGAACGCAAGAGAAATATGTAGTTCTAAATAAGCCTCTATCAATAGCACCTTGATTTACTAATATAGCATCTTCAACATTATAACCACCATAAGACATAATAGCAACAATAGCGTTCTCTCCATATGGTTGACTTTCTCTCTGAATGTGTTCTAAATATCTACTTTTAACCAATGGGACTTGTCCATAATTTAATACAATACCAGTTTTATCAAATCTATTTTGATAATTAGAATGGTAGAGAGAAACAGCTTGTTTATTTTGTCCACAAGAAAACAAATTACGACTAGGTGGATTATTTTCAGGATAAATAGCTTGATTTCCCATAACACCAAACAATAATGAAGGGTGTATTTCAAGATGAGTATATTTAGTAAATCCTCTAGTTTCTTCACTAAAATTTTCTTCAGAAGGTGCTATAATCGAAACCTCTGTTTCATTAGTATCAATAAAATCAATAATAGCCATATTAGATTTAAATTTTTTTTCTAATTCATGTAAGTCATGTTTATTTATGGATTGTGTATTTTGATTTATAACATCGCTATTTTCTTCTTTATCTTGAATTAATGGTTCAAATTCACTTAATTGAGTTAAATTTTTATTAATTTTTTTATCAGTTGTTCCGTTAATAAGATTATTCCATTCAAAATTATTATCTTTAATTTTAGTAGTCAATGTTTTATTTAATTGAAGTGACAACTTATTATCTTCAATAAAAATTAATGGTCTTAATAAACGTCCTTCGTCGCAATAAATATAAATAGAATTTTTAGATATATGAAATGCGATACTTACACTCCAATTTAAACAGCCAACGCGTCTAAGAAGTTTAAATTTAGATACAAATTCAAATGGATTATTAGTGCTAGCAATCCACATTTCATTTACAAATATTTTAATAAGAGAAGAAAGATATGAAAATTTTTCATATTCATAATTAATCATATATTCGTGTAAATTAGTTTTTAACCATGAAATCATACTTTCAGATGATATATGATTACTAATATGTGTAGCAATCGACATATGTTTATGCAATCCAATGTTTCCACCATCAGGTGTATCAATAGGGTCAATCATACCATATTGTGAGCCGTGTAATAAACGTGGGCCTACTACTTTTGCACTAGAATCTAAAGGTAAATTTAATTTACGTAATTGAGATAAAGCGCTATTTAAAGATAATCGGTTGAGGTCTTGAACTAAGCCAACACGTTTTGTATGTGCTTCAGAACCCCAATTTCCTTTAAATGCTTTTTTAAAGCCTTTTTCTATAATTTTATTTTTGAAAAAATCATTTCCGTGATTTGTAAACATTAACAAAAACTTATCTTCGTCTAAATCATAAACTTCTTTTTCTTTTGTTATAGTTTGTAATTCATCTTCCTTTTCTATTTCTTCTGTAACTTCTTTATTATGTTGAAAGTAAAGTCTTTTATCAATATTTAAATAAATATTTCTCTTTTGAAGCGAGTAATATTCTTTAAATAACTGAGTTAATAATGTTCCTGTTAATTCAACACGTTTAAAATTAAAACTATCTCTGTCAGTTGGCATTTTAATTTTTTTACATACAAGTAATAATTCAAGAACCATATATCCTAAATAATATGCTTTTGTAATGTAATTATCTTCACCAATTTGTGGTAAAAAATAATTCATTAAAATATCGTGTGTATTTGAAATGCTTTTTCTTTTTGTTAAAATACTAATAAAATAAATAGCTTCTTGTTGTGTAAATATAGTGCCAGCATCGTGAACTGAAGGACGTAAAAGAGGTAATAAACTTTTATATTTTTCTGTATCAAGTAAAATCATTTCAACAATTCTTTTATCTGTTAAAACACCTAAAGCACGCATTAAAATAAATAGTGGCACTGGTTTTCTAACATTAGGAACTTCAACAACAATATTATTCATAGTATATTTATCATTTTCGCGTACAATATGTATTTTTAATGTTCGTTCTGGTTTTGAAGCATTTTCAGATACTGTTCTCATTACACAACTATGCGTGTAATCACTTGTTTCATCTTTATTTTCACGAATATACATCATATTATCAGCAAATTTTTCTTGTGGAATAATAGCTTTTTCTTTCCCATCAATAATAAAATAACCACCATTATCATTATAACATTCGCCCATTTGAAACTTAACATTACTAGGTAAATCACGAAGAAGACATTTTTTTGAATGAGTCATAATAGGAATACGACCAAATGTTCTACCTTCAATAGTAATTTCAGTTTTATTTTCACTAGGTAATTCTTTCCCATTATCGTCTACGCCTTCTATGTTTCTACGTATAAATTCAACATCAACATCATAAAAAATACTTGTAGCATATGTCATATCACGCAATCTTGCTTCATTTGGTGTCATATAATGTGATTTATCGCCATCAAATATAACAGGTTTACTTCCTAAATATATTTTACTACCATCATTACCACCAATATATAAGTTAATTTCAATGTCATATGTTTTTGTTTTTGTATTAAAATTTTTTCTTAGTTGTATTGGATTATTTTCAATAATAATTTGCTTTATACGTTTATCAAAAAAATCGTCATAAGAATCTATATGATGTTTTAGTAATGCATATTGATCACTGCTAAAATATTTATTAATAATATTCCAACATAATGTATCATCTAATATTTGTTTTTCTTTTTGTTTAGAATTATCTTGTTCTTTTATGTCAGAAACCTGTTCAATATTTTTTGATGTTTCCATAATATTGATTATACTATAATATATAGTATTAATTTTATTATTATTATAAACTTAATAATAATTAATAATTAAAAAAATATTAATTATTAATTAATTATTACACCTTTTTACATTTCAAACGCCGATTTTTACATAGTCCTAAACCATATAAAAATCATTTATAATTCTTTTTTATTTTTCTTGTTTTATTTTTTATAAATTTGATTTATTATAAATTGAATTGTAATTACATAAATAAATAATATAATATTACATACAAGATGAGTGATCTTTTACAAACCACGAGTGAAATTGATATTGATAAACAGGATATTATAACATTATTTAATAACAATGTTAAAGGTGTTGAAATATCTTTAGAAGGACAAAATGTAAAACATTGTGGAAAAGAGGGACATTGGTTAGAAACAAAAATGGGTATAACACATAATGCAAAAAATGAACCTGACATTAATGGATATGAAATGAAAAAATCTTCAACCAAAACGACACTTGGAGATTTTAGTGCAAGTGAATATGCATTTTCAAAAAAAAATAGAAGAAAAGACATTAATATTCTTAACAATTGGACTGAAGATACAAAATTAAATAGAAGTGACTTTATTAAAACATTTGGAAATCCAAATCCAAATAAAGAAAACAGATATTCGTGGTCTGGAAGTTCTGTTCCAACATATGATAATTGGAACTCTAACGGACAAAAATTAACAATAAATGAAAATAATGATATAATTATTATTTATTCATTTTCAAATGATACAAGAAGTATAAAAATGGATTTTCCATTATTCTTACAACAAGATAATATTGTAATTGCTTTATGGAAATCATCAAAAATGAAAACACATATTGATAATAAGTTTAATAAAAAGGGATTCTTTATATGTAAAAAAATAGGTGCTACATATGAAAAGATTTGTTTTGGTAAAGCATTCAACTTTGAATATTTTATTGAATGTATAAAAAATAAAAAAATTATATTTGATAGTGGAATGTATGATGGAAATAATCGTAATTATTCGCAATTTAGAGGGTCATATTTTTGGAATGAATTGATTACTGAAGAGTATTAATTATATGCTTTCCAAGATAATATGCAAACTTACACGCAACCGCATTACCTATTTGCATTATTTGGTCTTTTTTATTTCCTTCTAAATAATAATCGTCTGGAAAACTTTGTATTCTTTTTAATTCTAATATAGTTAATCTTCTAATTTCTTTTTCATTATATTGAACCAAAGCATCATACCCATCTTTCCAATATCTTGCTGGAATTGTATATGAAGGTTTATTATTGTTTAAGAATTGAGCACCAAATCCTGCACCCCTTTCTTTAGATCTTGCTTTTTTATTAATTATTCCTTGTATTGCTCTTTCACTTAAATAATGTGATTTATCAACATCTTTTTTATCTAATAATATAGTTTTAACAGCAATTCTATCATCTTTTGATTTGATAATTAATTCTGGTTCTTTTGGTATTATGTTTAAATCTTTACGAATACCTATGATAATAGTTCTTCTTCTATTTTGAGGAACTTCAAAATCACTAGCATATAATTTATTAATAATACAATTATAATTTCTATTTAATTGTTCCATTATAATGTCAATAACATTTTCACCATTTGCTGTTTTTTTTGAAAGCATCCCTATTACATTTTCCATAATAAATGCTTTGGGTTTGAAATAATCAAGATATTTCACATATTCCATAAATAGAGCATTTCTTGGATCATTTTTATCCCTTTTTCCAGCAATACTAAAACTTTGACATGGTGGTCCTCCAACCAAAATATCCACATTTTTATTTTCTTTATTGTATAATTCATTAAACTTTTCAGGGGGCAACTGCGTTAAGTCAGCACAATATGCTTTGTGATGACAATTTTTATTATAACTTTCAACCGCTTTGTCCCAAATATCTATTCCAGCAATTACATTCAAACCAGCATCAGTTAAACCTTTTGACATACCACCGCAACCACAAAATAGGTCTATTACATTTAATGTTTTTGTATCAACCTCAATAATTTGCGTATTCTGTGGTGCTATTTCTTCATTTGATAAAATTATTTTAGGTTCTTCAACAACTTTGTTTTTGCCGTTAATTAGTTCTATTAATTGTGATTTTTTTTTTGAACTGCACTTTGTAATACCCAATTCTTTACACTTTTCCAATAACTCTAATTTACTCATTTTTGATATATCCATTTGTTCGGTGATATTTTCTGTATTATTTGAAATCAATTTTATATTTAATTCAATCAATTTTTCTTCAACTGCTTTGTCTATTAATGCTTTTATCTTATCAGTTTGTATTTCACAAGGGTTTTTACGAGTTAAGTGTTTATCGTAGTGTGATTTTTGAGAAAAGGTCTTAGCACATTTTTCGCAACTATATTTACCCATTTTAGTTATATAGTATATTAATATTTTATTTAACTAAAAATAACTAAAATATTTTTTCCTAAATAATATCCCGGACATAAATGTATATTATTTAATAATTAAAAATCGGCGTTTGAAATGTAAAAAGGTGTAAAAATTTATTAATTATTAATTAACAATATTTTTTTGCAACTAATTTATATCAACATGTGTAAGCATATGGCGTCTGCAACACATCTTATTTAATCCAAGGCGATCCATAACTAAACCTTCAGGTGCTTTGCGAGCGTTTGTTTTTGTTAAATATTCAACTTTATTTTCATCGATTCCTTTTTTTATTTTTATATTTCTAACTTCTTCTTCAAAGTATTTATATTTATCGGCAATCACTTTTCCACAAGTAAAACATTTAATAGGAATAATCATTTTTATTTTAATATATAATAAATATATATTTATAAATCAATTTTATTTTTTAATTTAATTTTCAATTTAATTTTCAATTTAATTTTCAATTTAATTTTCATTTTCATTTAAATAATTATGAAGTAAAACATCTTTATTCTTATTTATAACAACACCCGTTAAAGTAGAATTTTCATAAATCTCATATAATAATGGTTTGGGTGCACTACTACCTATTTTCAAAAGACCACTCTTACATAATTCATTTTTAATATCTATAACTGGTTTAAATTTTAAATCTCTTTTTTCTGCTAAAACTTTAGTTCTCATTTTACCACTTTTTAAAACAATTCCTACTTTTCTATGTTTTTTTGATTTACCACACGTGTATTTACGACGTTTTGTTCTTTTTGTTATAAATTTTATTGGTATTTGCATTTTTGGTTTATTATCAATATTTATATTATTATTATTATTAATATTATTATCATTATCATTATCATTAATATTATCATTAATATCAAGTTTAATATTATCATTAATATCAAGTTTAATATTATCTTTATTTTCATTATTATTATTTATTAATGGATTTATTAATGGAGTTACTTTTTTTTCTAAAATATCATTTTCATTTAATTTATTTTTTTGTGTTTGTTTTAACCATTTTCTATATGTAGGTTTGCTACCATTCTTTAAACAACCAAACGGAACAGAACTATGAATCATTGTTTGAGGTTTACCTGGCACTCTAAGTGTATCAGGTAATTCCATTTCAATAATTTCTGAATTAAAATTATTATTATTTTGTAAAGAATTACGTTGTGGTGAAAAATCGGTTTTCATAAATTCCTTTAATACATCTGTTGGCGGTTGAACTTTTATATTTTCTTGTGATTTTAATTCTTTTTTCTTTTTTATTTCAGTTAATCCTTTCATATAATCTAAAGAATTTTGAAAATCTTCCGAAAATAAACCATTTTTAATTTTATTGCTTTTATTATTATCTAATTCATTATTTTGTTTTTGCTTATCTTGTTGATGCTGTTTAACTCTCCTTATAAAATCTGTTTTTACACTATTTGGTGCTATAATCGAAAAATTTCTATTTTGTGCTTTTTGTTTATTTTTTTTTGTTTGGGTTTTATTCCTTTGAAATAATGCTGGATTTATACTAATTGTTTTTTTTCCATCACTCATTATTTAATAAAATATGTATAATATATATATTTCATATATTATATATATTTTTTATACACGTAAAAGATAAGAAAAATATAAAAATATAAAAATATAAAAATATAAAAATATAAAAATTAAACATAATAGTTATTATTATTAGTAAAAACAAGGTTAGAATTATTTGAATTATCTTTTATACAAGGTTTACAATTTTTTCCTTGTAAATTAATTCTTTTATTTTGTTGTATTGCCTTATCTTCTTTAGAAATGCTTTTAACTGCTGCTTCATAACGAATATTATTTATATGGCAACTACTTTCAACCGCGCCTTGAACACTATATCTGCTATTATTTTTCTTAACAACTTCATCACAACAACCTTGTGTTTTTCCTGAAGATTGATTTTCGTAAGATTTTCTTAATTCTTGTAAACGATTATGATAACTTTTAGGTAACTTACTTTGACTTTGTATTAATCTACGTGCATTGCATTGTTCTCTCATGTTAATATAATATACAAATATAATTTTCTCTAACAATATAGTATAAATGACAACAGAAAATGAAGATTTAAATGACCAGTATGTTCGTTATAGTTTTTACATTACATATGTATTTTTATTAACAACCGGAACTATTACGTTTATTGAAGCATTAAGAACAACTGATTATCGTGTGAGAAACATTCTAAATTTAGAAACGTGTATTTCTGTAGTAGCTGCATATTTTTATGGTAATTTTATGGAAATGCTTGATAATACTGAAGTCACTAATATCACTGAAAGCGAAGAAAATAATGATAACAACACCAAAGCGAAAGAGAATAAAATGTTAAAATATGAAAAAATAAATAATATGCGATATGTAGATTGGTCAATCACAACGCCAATAATGTTGTTGGTTTTATGTTTAGCATTATTATATAATGCTAAAGGTGGCGCACTCAACTTTCTTTCATTCTTATTTATACTTATATGCAATTATGGAATGTTAGGAATGGGATATATTGGTGAGATTGGTTTGCTAAGTAAGTTGAATGCAAATATTGGTGGTTTCGGTTTCTTTGCCTTATTATATGGGTTTATATACAAGGAATTTTTACATAAAAAAACAAATAATGATAATGGAATGTTATATTGGGCATTTTTCATATTGTGGTCATTATATGGAGTATTTTATATGCTTGATACAGAATCAAAAATAATAGGATATAATATTTTAGATTTATTCTCAAAATGTTTTGTCGGTATTTTCTTCTGGGCATATTTTACAAAAGTTTTTAAACTTTAAAATTTTTCAAATTTTCTTGTAACCAAATATTTAATCTTAATGTTTGTTTTGTATTTTGAACATCTATTTTTTCATCTATATTTGATGATAATAATAAACTACACATATGATCAAATAATTCAATTTCATATCTTTCAAAATTAATTAATGTTTCGTTTAATTTATTTTTGTAAAATAATGGAATATCGTATTTTAAAAAGGAATAAGTATATTTATTTTTCGGTTTTTCAATAATATTTTGAAAAACAGGTATTGTTATATTTATTAATTCATCTTTGAAAAAATTATTTTTATCTTTACAAACAATGTAAAAAAATCTTTCATCTATTATACTACATTTTGGTTTGCAAATAACAATATTTTTAAATATGCAAGATAAAAAAAATAGTATTTCTAAATAAACATTTTTTGTAATCTTATTTAAATCCAAGCATATAATTGAATTTCCACCTGTTTTTAGTATATTTAAAGATAGTATAATGTATAAAAGTAATATTTCATTTACATCATAAATAACATTATTATACATTATTTTATCTATATTTAAAATTGATATATCATAATAATTTCGTTTATCATTTGCTAATTTAATAAATTTATTTAAAGTAAAAATATCTTCTTTATTTTCAAATAATGAATTTAAATTATCATAATTAATATTTGAATTTGTATTATTATTAATATTTGAATTTGTATTATTATTAATATTTGAATTTGTATTATTATTAAAATAATGAAAAATATTTAATGATTTATCATCACTATTTGTATTTTTATAATCAACATTAATTACATTTTTAAAAAATATATCTTTGAAAAAATTATTAAATACTTCTATTAAACAATAAAAATGATTACTATAATTATTTAGATTATGAGAAAAACTAAAAATTTTTGTTAAATTTGTATATTTTATTATATTTATATTATTAATATTCTTTTTTTCTTGCATTTTAGTAAAAATTTCTGTTTCAAACTTGTCAATAATTAGTTTCAATTTATCAAAAATTTTTGAATTACAATTAGAGATTAATTTTGAGTTTTTATTTTCTTCTTCTTTGTCATAATATTTAAAAAATACGGAAATTATGTTTTCTAAATCTTGAATTGTTGTTAATTTATATAAATTATAATACATTGTCCAATAAATATTTTATAATGTATTATATTTAAATTAATTCTTTTTTTTCTATTTTTATTTATTATTTTCTTGTTATTCTGCAATTATATCTAAATTTAATTCTGTTTCATTTATTTTAGTCCCCATCAATGCTACATTTGAGATTTCGTGTCTTATTTTTTTGAATATAAAATAATTATTCATAAACGAAACATTTTTTTCATTATCATTCATATTTAAAGCATTTCCAATATCACATTCTCTAATAATACCTGATTTTATATCACTATTTAGTTTATTATATAAATCTTTAAAGCTTCCAATACTTTTTGTAAAACCTATATCCTTGAGTTCTTCTTGATTTAATAATGTAAAACCATATTGTTCCATGAGTAATTTAAAGTATTCATAATTAACTAAATACTCTTTAAAACTTGTTCCTATTGCATCTTGATACACGTCTATAGTCATACCAAGTGATTCAACATTATCTGCAAATTCTAAATCTTCTGAATATAATTTTTCTACTTCCCACATTTTTTCACCATTCTCATTATTAAATATAACTGATTCGTTTTCCTTTTTATCATCTAAAAAGTTAAACATTCTTTTACCATCATATGATGTTCCTATAAAATAACCACCAACTTCTGTAACATCAATAACATTTTGAATGAAATTTTCTAAAGTTGTAATATCTTTAAAGAAATAATGTAAAGCAAATTGGCAAGAGGTAACTTGAAATCCATCTTTACCAATACCATATTTTTTAAATGCGGCTTTTCCTAATTTTGCTTCTTCTTTTGGTCCTTTTCCCATAATAGCATTATAAATTAGTTTATATTGGTCATTTAATATTCCTGATTCAGGACCTTCTTTTTTATAAACTAAACCACTATCTCCATATGCAAACAAACAATCAGGCATATTTTTACGACGTTTTGATGTATTTAAATAACGTGAATAAGCACCATTTATTCGGTTTTCAATGTTATCTTGTGAATAATCAACACCAAATACAAAACCTAATTTAGCATCTATCCATTTAGGTAAATCACCTCCTTTTCCAACGGCCATATCAAATAATATAGATCCAGGACTTGAAACATTATTGATTAGAGTTTTTTTAACATATAAATTATGAAAATCACGCATATTCATACTATGAGTTCTGTTATTTATGCGCTTATAATATACTCCATCTTCTTGAATAACAGAAGGTATATTTAAACCAGATGATATCATATGTTCTGTTACTGGATTATGTATTGAATACCAATTACTATTAGCTACTTGATATGAATTACCATAATTTCGCATTTTATTTCTTAACTCTAGCGTTTTATCGTAACGAACGCGTAATGGTTCCCAACATTTACCTCTATCTTTATTTAAATTATATCTAAATTCAACTATTGTATTGTGTTCTATTAATTCATTTTCTTCTGTATAAATATTATCTATACCTCTGAAATTTTGTATAGGCAAATATGCTTGATGTGCCATATCGTCGTGAGGTGTGGTTGGGTAAAACAAATATGGTTTATAATTATTACCTTTTTTTGTTGTATGTTTAGATACTTTCCATTCTTCATCTAGTGCTGTTCTTAATGGGTTCATATAACCATCACGTTCTTCATCAAACCCACATTTTAATAGCAACTTCTTATATTGATTAATTTCACCACTTCCTGATTGAAAATTTTCTATTTTATCAGAACCACTTTCACGAACAATTGAAACCAAGAAATCTATAGTATTATAATGTGGAGGTTTCCATTTAAAAGATTTTTCCCACGTTATTTTTCTAGAAACTGCTGGTATATTACAATTCACCGGAGTAAATATTAAACCATCTGTTTCATACATAAATAATCCGTCAGTTGCTTTTGTTAAAATTGTATTGCAATGTTCAAATATATTGCCAAACATATAAAATTCTTTATGTTGAACTTGAAAATTCACACGAATATTTCTTTCATTTATATCGTCATTAAATACTCTTACTAATTTTTCTAACAAGCTTAAACGACCTTGTTCCACTTTTTCTTTGTTTTTTTTCTTTACTATAGACATTTTCTGGTTTAATTCACTTTCATATCTAAAATGTAATTCGCGTCTATCTTCATTATTTATAAAATATACATCAAAAGCAGCAAATAGATTAATAAATTTCCCAAATTTATCGTGTAAAATTAATTCACCATCTAATAAAGAAGAACATATATTTTTCTTTTTTGTTTGTAATCCTGTAAATAAAATATTCATATTTGTATCAATTAAATATACGTTACCGCGTTGACAAATAAATAGCAAACGTCTTTCACCATCTGCTTTTTCTGTTACTGAATAATTTTTTCTAATATTTGCTTCTGTTGTTTCTTGCAAATTATCTTGAACATTATGCATTTGTAATGTTATTGAACCAGGACCAATAAAATCTTTTGAAACTACATTTGTTACATCTTTTTCAATTCCTACTAATTTTAAATATTCGCGTTTTACAGCATTTAATTGTTTGTAAGGAACTGGATAATTTGTATTCTGTAAACCACATAAAACTTGCTTTATTCCTTTACGCATATGAATAGCTAGTTGTTCACTTGTTATCATTTGTTTTGATACAATTTCATTATCTATTTCTATCTCTATTTCATATGTTTCTTGTTTATCAAATAAATTAACGTTGCTTATGTTCTTTTCATAAACATATTCACCTTTACTATTTTTTTCAGACGACTTTATAATTGTTAAATGAAATACTAATGGATTTGTTTCATCACTACTTTTTAATATTAACCTATTCATATGACGATATGATTTAGGTATTTGTTCCCATCTTTCTAACAATTTTGTTTGAATAAGTTGACTTTGACTATGTATATTATCTTCAATTTGAAATGATACTTTAAATAAATAATCATTGTTTATATAAGGTAATAACTTTACACCATCTTTTTTTACATTTAATTTCTTTTGAAAAGATACACCACTAGAATTTGGTAATCTATTTGTTTTGCAAAATTGTTGTATATTTTCTATATTTTGTATTTCACTTCTTATAGTTGTAATTGATGATTCTTCTTCATTATATTTTAACATTATTCTTAACATATGAATTCCTTCGGGGTTAGTATTAATATAACCACTACTTTGTAATTTCTTAATTACATTTTCAAATTCATTACGCTTAATATCTTTACCTCTTGTTCCAAAGCGAACTTCTAATTCTTTTTGAAATTGTTCGGTTGATTGTTTATATTCAACATATTTTTCGGTTAATGAATCTAAAGAACTCTTCCGTTCTTCCATTTTATCACTTTCTTGCAACATTTATTTATATATATTATAACGTTCTTTATTTTATATAATTTCAATTTTAATATAAAATAAATATTACTAAAATAAATTTAATTTATCATAAAGTATATCATATATTTTTTGTTTTGTCAAATTTTTACCATTATCATCTGTTAAAGATAAATTAAAATAATACATTATATTTTTCAAATCAATTACACCATAATTACCTATTGCCTTTATTGGTTTTTCTAAATTTTCTATTTTATATTTATTTTTTCTATAATTATTTATCATTTGATATCCATCTATTTCTAACGCATAATGACCACTTGATGTTTTATGAACAACATTTATATTTTTATATTTTTCTTTATCATTTTCATTTTCATTTTCATTTTCATTTTCATTACTATCTATCTCTTCAAATTCATTGCAATAAATAATATTTGAAGAAATAAAACAATAAGGTATTTTTTCTATTAGACATAATATTTGAAATATTTTTAATGATATTTGTTCTTCATTTATTAAATCATCTTCACAACAACTTAATTTATTAAATTTATGTTGTCTTAATAAACCTTTATTTTCACGCATTTTATCAATATATTTCAACTTTACTTCCTTTTCGTAAACAAATTCATTTGTTCCAATTAAATTATAATCATCAAAACCATATTTCAAAATGTAAAATATCCAAAACAATTGATCTTTTTTTCCAGGAATAAACATTTTTTGACGCATCATAGTTGATTCTTTCACTTTCTTCTTTTCTTTTATAAATGATTTTGTAAAATTATTTTTTAAATTATTTGAAATAATCATCATATTTTTAGGCGACAGCATATAATTTTGAATTGTATCAATTATATGTTGTTCCTTTTCATTTTTTTTTTGTGTGTATGACATTATTTATACTATTGTTTATTTTTTATATTTATTTAATAATTAATAATTAATAAATTGTTGCTTCACGCTTTCTTGAGCATCATTTTTTTCTTTGAGTTCGGTTTCTTGTTTATTTACGTGTTCTAAATAAATATTTATTTTATCTACTACATTTTCATCAATATTTGTTAAATTAATAAATGAACCATTTCTGTTTGAACTTATAGAACAATCATTATCCTTTAATATTCTTAATATTTCTTTATGATGTAATATATTAGTTGCTTCAATAATATGACGTAGTTCTTTTAATTGTGTTATTTTTTCTTTTTTTTCATTATTATTTATTTCATTATTATTTATTTCAATAGTATTCATTAATTTAATTAATAATTTTTTTTTATATCATTTTTATCCAGAACACATTTCACATACTTCATCATTTTCACTTACTTTGGTTGATTCATTATTTGTTTTTGATGGTTCAATTGTAAATTGTTGTGCTTGATGCTTTCCTTTTCTTCTCAAATAATACATTCCTGTTTTTAAACCTTGCTTCCAAGCGTAAAAATGCATTGATGTTAAACTAGCATAATTTGGGTCTTCTTGCCATAAATTCATACTTTGACTTTGGCATATAAACGCACCTCTGTCGCGCGCCATATTAATTACTTGCTTCATTGATATTTCCCATACAATTTTATATTTATTTCTAATATGTTGGGGAATATGTAATAATTGTTGAACACTTCCTTTGTTCGCAATAATATTATTTTTTATACTTTCATTCCATAAATTTAACTTAATTAAATCACGCATTAAATGCTTATTTACAATCATAAATTCTCCTGCCAATGTTCTTCTACTATAAATATTACTTGTAAATGGTTCAAAACATTCATTATTACCTAATATTTGTGCGGTTGATGCTGTTGGCATGGGAGCAAGTAAAAGAGAATTTCGTATTCCATATTTTATTATATCATTTTTTAATTCTTTCCAATCATATCTATCACTTGGTTCTACATTCCACATATCAAATTGTAAAATTCCTTGTGATGCTGGTGACCCTTCAAAAGAACTATAAGCTCCTACATATGTTTTATCAGTATTCTTTAATTCATCTTCATTTAAATATTCTAATAATCCATCATCACCATATCTATCACCTTGTAATTTAATTTCTTCTATTATTTTATATCTTTCTATTGATAGTTTATTAGAACATTCTAATGCAGCATGATATATTGTTTCAAATATTTTTTTATTTATTAAACACGCTTCTTCACTATCAAAGCAAATATCCATTAAAGCAAATGCATCTGCTAATCCTTGAACGCCAATACCAATTGGTCTATGTCTAAAATTACTGGTTTTTGTTTTTTTTGTTGGATAAAAATTTATATCAATAATTTTATTTAAATTTTTCGTTACTACTTTTGTTACGCCATGTAATTTTTCATAATCAAAATCTTTTGTTTCATTATCTACAAAAGTACTTAATGATATACTTGCTAAATTACAAACTGCTGTTTCATTACTATCACTATATTCCACAATTTCAGTACATAAGTTGCTGCTTTTTATTGTTCCAAGATTTTTTTGATTAGACTTCAAATTACACGCATCTTTATAAAGTAAATAAGGTGTTCCTGTTTCCATTTGACTATCTAAAACTCTAAACCACACTTCACGTGCTTTTAATGTTTCTTTTCCTCGTTTTTCTTCTTCATATTTCATATATAATTTTTCAAAGTCTTCGCCATATACATCTGATAATCCAGGACATTCATCTGGACACATTAAAGTCCAAACTCCATCTTCTTGAACTCTTTTCATAAACAAATCTGGTATCCATAAAGCATAAAATAAATCACGACCTTTTAATTCTTCATCACCATGATTTTTTCTCATTTCTAGAAATTGTAATAAATCGGAATGCCAAGGTTCTAAATACATCGCAAAACTCCCATTTCTCTTACCCCCTCCCTGATCAACATAGCGAGCTGTATTATTAAATACACGTAACATAGGAACAATTCCATTTGAAGTTCCGTTTGTTCCACGAATATGAGTTCCTGATGCTCTTACATTATGAATATGTAATCCAATTCCTCCTGCATATTTTGATATGTTTGCACAATCCTTTAATGTATTGTAAATTCCGTCTATTGAATCATCTTCCATAGCAATTAAATAGCAAGAACTAAGTTGGGAACGTGGAGTTCCAGCATTATATAATGTTGGTGTCGCATGAGTAAAATATTTTTGACTCATTAAATTATATGTTTCCTTTACATCTTCAAATTTATCACCATGTATTCCTAAAGCAACGCGTAACCACATATGTTGTGGTCTTTCTACCGATACGTTATTTATCTTAAATAAATACGCTCTTTCCAATGTTTTAAAACCAAAATAATCCAGTAAATTATCACGTTTATGATCTATTAATCCATCTAAAAAATCACTATTTTTATTAATAATATTATACATCTTTTCACTAATCATTGGTACATGATTATTATGAATATCAGTGAAATTATACAATTTCTTCATAACACTTGAAAATGACGCATCTGTATTTTTATGATAATTTGATATTACTAAATGACTTGCTAAAATGGAATAATCTGTGTGCAATGTAGATTGTGAAGCACATTGTTCCGCCATTAATTCATCTATTTTTGTTGTTGATATATCATCGTGCAATTGATCTATTATTTTCATAACCAATGCTGAATAATTAATTTTAATTCCTTCTTCTTTTCCAATTCGCTTTATTCTATGTAAAATTTTATCAAACGACATATTTTCTTTTTTTCCGTTTCTTTTTACAACTTTCATTTCTTGATCCATTATTTTATAATTATAAAATAATTATGTGATTTATATTTATATATGTTGTATAATTATATATCCAAACAGCATATAATTTTATAGCATTTCTTTATACGTTTGATTATATAAAAAAATTGATTTAAAAAATAATAATTAACTTGTATATAAAATTTAAATATATTTACTTATCTAGTTTAAAAAAAACATTTTAAAAATGAGTCAATGGAAAAGAGGTGATAAATTTGATGATAATCAAATTTATAAAAAAAACAATAATCAATACAACAAAGACAACATTTTTACAAGAACCAAATCTTTTGAACAATATAGTAAAAAAAATAATCAATATAATAAGCAAAATTATAATTTATCCAGAAGTATTTCATTTGATAGTCACAAGTTGAAATCAAGACATACAGAAAACAATATTGTTATACCTATAACAGAAAATATTCCATTAGAATCTATTGAATCAAAATGGAAAGATGCTATTAATAAATATAATGATGACCAAGTTGAATATATTAATGAAAAAGACCCTAAATATTGGAATGGACCTTATTGGAATGGAGATATGACAATAAAAATAGAAAATAATAAAAGTAAATTTTATCAAAACTATATGAATATTTTAAAAAATGTTCAAGTTCAACCTTCTACTATTATTATCCCTGCTAGTAAAACAAAATTTAGCAGAAATAATAAAGATTGGTATGATAGTAAGGAACAAACATATAGTACAAAAGAATTAGAAAATATTAAAGAATATGAATTCAAAAAAAGTATGGGTAAATTTTCTTTATGGTGTCAAAAAAAATATCAGTGTAGAAAACACGAATCTGACGAATATTATTACCAAACTGGAGAATTAGATTCATTTGCTATTGTTGAAAAAGAACAGGAAGAATATGAAGAATATTGTAAAAAATTAGAAGAAGAAGCAGAAAAATATGATGAAGATTTTAGTGACGATGAATAAAAAATATAAACATAATAAACTATTATATATTTTAATTTTTTTTTATTAAAATCCTATTTTTTCTAATATATCATAACTTACATTTGTATTTAATTTATTTTTATCCATTGTAACATGACAACCACCACTATCATTCATACAAGAAACATCATACTTAAATATATTATTTTCATTTGCATAATATAACATTAATGCTAAATTTGTTAAATTATCTGGTGAATTACAAGTATGAAAGTGTAAAGATATATAATCTTGATTTATTCCATAATTATTCAATAATTTATCTATTATAAATTTGAAATCTTTTATTTTTAATGTTCCACACGTATCACTAATGCAAATATCTGTTATTTTATGATTATATCTATTATAATAATACATAAATTCTTCAACAACATTTTCATTTTTCTTTATTCCACTAATTGGACACTCATTTACGCAAGATAAATAAATCTTTACTTTATCTTTTTTATCTATATTTGAAAACATATTTTCTATTTCTTTCTTTGTTTCTTTTAGAGATTTGTTTATATTTTTTAATTGAAATTCATTTGAAACACTTGATATAAAAGTAAAATTTGATACATTATTTTCTTTTCCAATTAATACTGATTTCAATGTTGGTGTAAGCATATAAACGTCCAACTTTTCATTAATTCTTTTATCCAAAACATATTTATGTAATTCTAATGAATTTGCCATTTGTGGAACTAGTTTTGGATTTACAATAGAACCAATTTCAATTGAACACGGATTATGATTTTTCAAAATTTTATGTAATAAATCTTTTTTTTCATCTAATGTGTATATTTGTTTTACTGATTGCAATCCATCTCGTAAAGATACATCAAATAATCTTCTTCTTGAACCATATGCCATTTCTTCTATTAATTGAAGTGAACATAATAATAATTTAGAATTACTATGATAGTTTGCTTTTTGTATAACGTTTTGTACTACTAGACTCATTATTTTTATTTATAAAATATTAATAATTATTTTATAAATCAATTTTTACTTTATAATTATTTATCAAAATTATTTCAACCAAAAACATTTTTTGGTTTTTGCCAATTTACGTGCCTTTTTTGTTATATCTTTATATGAATATGTTTTATTTTTTAAACCACGTCTAATACTTAATTTTGCTCTATTATGTGCTGCTAAAAGACCTTTACAATTCATTTTTTTTGTTTTTTTATCACAAATTGGATATTTATTTTCGTTTGGCAATAAGAAACAAGATTTTTTATATTTACCATAATCTTTTTTATCTGGTTTAATATCCCTCCAAAAAATAGCTCCACCTTTTTTAGAGGGAGGAGCCGGGGAATCAAATGTCATAATATTGCCATTATTTAATCCATATGTTTTTAAAGGACTTACTAATTTTTGTATTCTTGTATTTGATGTGCTAATGCTTGTTGGAATATCTGGATTTTTATTATTATTAGTAACATATTTTAACCCCATCAATATTTCAGCAGCGTTTTTTGTTTCTTCACCAATAGTTGACATATCACTTAAATTTTTAGGGTTTGAACCACCTTTTTGATTTTTTCTTTTTTTTGTTTTTGTTTTACTTTTACACTTTTTATATGGAGCGCAAGAAGAACGCATTGTAAAACCTTTTATATTTCCATTTAAACATCTTTTACGTGTAAATCTTCTTGGTAAATTAAATTTTTTTCCATCTTTTCTTTTACATTCTTTATCTTTTTTATTATGATTACAACAATTCTTCATATATATATAAATAATATTTTTTATTTTTTCATTTATTACATTTTTTTAGGTTATCATTATATTGTTTTAATTCACTTTCCAATAATAAACCTTTCAATAATGCTTTTTCTCTTGCTTCTTGAGATTTTTTTTCATCAAATATTTTTTCTTTTTTTTTAAAAAAATTTAACATAATCATAAACATAAATATAATTTTATTAAATTAATTTTTATATATTTATAAAAATAAAAATAAAAATAAAAATAAATTATTAATTACTATTTATTATAATAATCTATTATAATAATCTATTATAATAATCTATTATAATGAATATTGATTTATCATTTGTATTTAGATATTATAATGATTGTTGGGATAATCGTTTCATAAAAGGTCATAATAGTATTTCACACGCTTGTCATTATGGTTTCTATAATGAACCAGAAAGAGATGATTTAAATAATACGCAAAACGAATATGACAAAAGTAAAAAGGAATTAAATAAAAAATTAATAGAAATTATTGATAAAGAAAAATATGATAATTTAACTATGTTAGATGCTGGGTGTGGTTATGGAGGAACTATATTAGATTTATTGAATTATTATACAAATAGTTATATTTATGGTATTACTTTAACTGACACACAAATAAAATATACTAATAATATAATTAATTTAAATAATAATGAAAAAAATGCTGAAGTTATTTTCGGGAATTTTAATAATTATAGTTTTGATATCAATACTAGCGTAAAATATGATATAATTTATTTTATTGAAAGTATTTGTCATTCGGAGTGTAAAGAAAAAACAATTGAATTTGCATTATCAATGTTAAAAAATAATGGCAAAATTATCATATTTGACTATTTTGAAAATGTTGATAATGATTTGGGAAAAGGTATATTGGATTTTGTTGCACTTGAACAAATAAAATATGGAATGGCACTTACAAATTTTATTAATTTAAAAATGATTAAAAATGTTACAAATAAATTTAAAATTTATAATGTTAATAAAAATACATTACCGGGTATGAAATATTCAAAAGAAAAAGCTGAAAGAAAGTTAGAAGATGGAAATATTAAAAATGAAAATATGATTAATCATTTGAAATCGTGTATTAATATGTATGAACTACATCATAGAAACATATTAAATTATACAATTGTTGTTATTGAAAAATAATTTGAATTATTATAGTTATATGAAAAATATTTTTATATAACTAAAATATAATGGTAAAAGGTGAAACATACATAGAAAATTATAAAAAACCTAGAAAAAATAAAAATGGCGAAGTTATATTTAAAGATTATCCTGATTTTAAACCCAATTTAACACCAATAGAAATATTTAAGATGGGGAGTTTTGGAGGAACATATTGGCGACCTATTCACTCTGAAGTTACTGGAAAAAAATATAAAGATATACATAAAAAATATCCTGACAATTGGTGGAAAGGAATACCATTAGAACATTTAACTAGTGGTTGGGAAAATTATGATAAAAATATTAATAAATATAAAGTTCAAGTTGGTCTAACTTTGGAAGAATGGGAAGATTATAGTTGGATTACAGAATATAATCCTTATGGTTGGATGCATTGGTATTGTGATTTTTATAATGGAAGACGATGTCCCGATGATGAAAGACAAATAGAACGTTGGATTAAAACAGCAGGTCAAAATAGTCGTTTTAGACGCGCATTAATAAATTTAATATTTAAAAAAAATACTAGTTATGATGATTTTGAAATAAGTCCTAAAAGAAGACAAACACTTCAACATTGGGGTTATATTTTAACAAAAAAAGATTGTATTGAAAAATAACAATTTAAACTTCACTATTATCATCCCAGTTATCTAATTCTTCGTGTTGAAGAACCAAAGAACTGCGTCTTATAGGTTTTATATCTTTGAATGACATTTTTTCCTCTAATGCTTGTTCTTTTTTATTCCATTTATATATTTTTGTTCTGTTGGCGTAATTTAATTCTTTATTTTTAATAAAATATTTATTTCTTGATTTTGTATCCATAATAATTTCAAACTCAGAGCATAGTTTTTGTTTCGTTTCTATTAATTCATTATAATCTTGTTCCATATAATCATATATTTTTTTCCATTCGATCATCTTCTTTTGAGCATCTGCATGAATCCATAATTTTTTTGAATTCCAAGGTCCCAATACATCCATGCGATATTCTATTTTATTATGTAAAACTGAATATTTTGATCTTAAATTTTGTATTTGTTCTTTCAACTCATCTAATTTATAATATTTAGATATTGATAAAAGTAAGGATATATATGTTGATATTGTTATAGAAACTACGGAAACAATAAGATCACTTATTGTAAATTGTTCTCGTGTTGCTTGTATAAATCCTGATATTGTTGAAAAAAAGATAACTGATGTTTGAATATTATTCACATTCGTATTTAAATCACTATATTTTAAATCAAGAAGACGTTTATTTTCCTTACATTCTTTTAAAACAAAAATATTATTCTTTTTTAATGCGTCTAACTGATGTGAAAAAACAATATATTCTCTTGACTCAAACCAATTAACTATAACTGAATTATTTGGTTGCGTTGATGGTAAACGCCTGCTTATTATTGTTCCCGATATTGTGCTTTCATCATCATCATCATCATCACCACCACCACCACCATCACCATTACCTTGAAAATTATCTTGGGTTGATATTCTTGACATAGGTGGAGGTGTATATTGTTCTTTAAATTCATACGTATTTACTGACCTTGCTGGGGATTTATTTGGTGGAAAAATTGTATTATCTAAACTATTTATTTCTTCTTCTTTTGTATTAATATTATTTACTACACTTGCTGCTGTTTCACTAATAGTAGCAAATACATTTTGTAATCCATTGTTTATTTCATTTGTATTAGATATATCTACTTCATTATTTTCAACACCTTCTGGTGTTTGTTCGTTATTTGATATATCAGACATAATATATTAAATATATATAAATTTTTAAATATATATATTTATAATTAAATATCCGTTAAATATCATCATCTATTTAGTTAATAACCAAAAATATTCTTTTATTGATTCTTTATTTGTTGTTCTCTTATACTCACTTATACCCTTTAAACGATTATATGTTTTATGTTCCACTGGTATTTTTTCAACAACACCAAATTTGCCAAGAATTTTATCTATTTTTTTTAAATCTATTATTCCACCATTATTATAAGATATAAGAATGTATTTTGATTTTGTATTATCTATCAAATCTATAAATGCTTTTTCTGCGTGTTTACTACTATTATATAACGATTTCATCCAGTTCTTTGGTTGACCTCTATATGTATCGGGAATTTCTTCTTCTATATTCCAATCATTTATAATATCTAATAAAAAATAATATATGTTATATGGATGTTTATTATATGGAGGATCATAATAAACTAGATCTAAATCAGGTATTTTTTTTACCCAATCGTTTGTATCCATTTTATCAATTACTATTTTACAATTATTTTTTTCTAATATTGGCATTTCTAATGTAATTGGTTTTGTTATTCTATTTACATCTACATTATTTTTTCCACCATATTGTCCTACATCTCCATTTTTATAAAATGCTGAAAATTGTCCGTTTGTATTATTATGCATTGATGATTTAACTAGTAATATTGCTAATAAAAATGGCTTATATTTTTCTGGTATTGTATCAATATAATTTCTTAATATATCTATTCTTTTTCCATTTTCAAAAGTAAAATATGCTCTATCTTTATTTGTTATTTTTTCTTTATTTGGAGACCAATGTTTACTTACAAATTCATTTAAATATTTTTTTGTTTTTTTTTCTGCATGTATATTTGCTTTTTCTATATAATTTTTCAATTCTTTTTCTTCTTCACTATTTAAATTTGAAAGAAAACATTTATTTAATGTTTCACTATATCCTGCTATATCATTTGAATATAATTGCGATGCTTTTTGTTTAAATAATCGTGAAACAACACCTGAACCTGAAAAACCATCACCTATAGTTAGTTTTCTTTTTTCTTTTTTTTCAAGCATATCAACTATTTCACTTATTTTATACAACAATTTACGTTTATTTCCCATATAAGTTATTATTTGTTTCGTTAAATATTGGTCACTCATATATACACTATTGAAGATTTAATATTAATTCAAATAACGACTATTTCACATTATAATTTCACTCAAACATCAATCAAATCTCTCAATTCCTTTGCAGTTATATGTTTTTGAAATTGCAATATATAACATATATCGAAAATATAGGACTCTTCGCCACCCCCTTCAATATCTAAATCTAATATATATTTAACACAAAACTCGGGTGTAAGGGTTTGGGTTGCCAAAAGTATTTTTTCATCAAGATGATTTTTCACAATATTCTGTTCTAGAATTTCAATTGAATATTTATTTCTATTATTGAGTAAATCGGTATTTGTTACATTCATTTTTAATTATTTTATATTCGCACGGCAATGCAAATATAAAAAATCAATTTTTATTGTTAAAATAATTATAATAAAAATTGAAATAATATAAAAGTATTTATTCTTTTCAATTATACAATAAATATGCCTGTTCAAAGTAAAATAGACCAATCAATTTGCGAACCAGAATACAAAGCAATAAGCTTATTTTCCGGTTTAGGTGGAGATACTCTTGGTTTAACAAATGCTAATGTTCAGGTTGTGGCATATAATGAATTAGACAAAACATTTTGTAAATCACACGAAGCAAATTTCCCTAATTCTATATTACTACACCAAGAAGGTGTTAATGATATTACAAAAATAAAGGATGAAACATTTGAAGAATACAAAGATAAAGTTGATATTATATTCGCTGGATTTCCTTGCCAAGGATTTTCTGCAGCAGGAAAAAAAATGGATGATGATCCTCGCAATACACTTTTTCGTGAATTTTTAAGAACTGCAAAAATCATAAATCCAACAATGATTATTGGTGAAAATGTAAAAGGATTATTATCACGCAAAACAACATCAGGGGAAGAATATATTGATGTTATTACAAAAGAATTTGAAGATATTGGTTATGATGTTGAATATAGAGTTCTTAAAGCTCATCAATATGGAGTTCCACAAAAACGTGAAAGATTAATTATTATTGGAACAAAAAAAGACAATTCTTATGGTTGGAAAAGTAAATTTCCAGAACAATCAACTACAAAACCTAACTTAAAAAATATTATAAAATATGATATGACAGGTTCTGTTAGAGTTGACCCTAATTTATTCAGTGAAATTCCGGATGAATGTATTA
>Ga0181388_1000100_pt1 | contig 26742 bp, 27 predicted proteins | sample 11SPOviralmetaG_FD_130120 | JGI IMG/M metagenome (GOLD analysis project Ga0181388, IMG submission 130120) | Marine viral communities from the oligotrophic San Pedro Time Series (SPOT) site, San Pedro Channel, CA, USA - 11 SPOT_SRF_2010-05-17 | ecosystem: Environmental > Aquatic > Marine > Strait...
CTCAGTGAGTTACGAGGGTTTTCTTATTAGTTGTTTTCTCGCGGCTGTCAACACAAAAGATTAATTTAATTCAAAAAAAAAGCTCCCTTTCGGGAGCCTTGTGTGGTGCGGATTAGTAATCCAATCGACTGTCATCGTAATCGCGAGCGCAAGCCTCCCTCTCCACCCGCTCACCCTCTGCCCAGAAGTGCCTCCAGATCCCGATGGCCATCGTTCCATCTTCGAACATTTCTGGGATTACCCAGCCAAGGTATGAACGGGGGCAAGTGATACTCTCATGACCTCGGAGTCCTGCTTGATATGCTAAGTCTGCTAAGTGGTTTTGTGTTACTGTTGCCATGCCGATAGTATACTCCAGAAAAGAATTAAACACAAGATGTTTTTGCATAAAAAGAACAAAAAAACCCGCCAGCCTCCGAAGAGACTGACGGGCTGACACATGACACACCATTAGAAAACTGATTTGGCTAGCTGGTAAGCGGTCGCCACGCGACCCTTCACCTTGTTGATACCTGCAACGTGCAGGGTGCGGAACTTAGTCTTGCCGCCATCGTCGAGGTCTTGGACTTCGCCTTGGATGAAGCGGCGACCAGACCCTTTGGCGTGACCAGTGTAGTCAACTGACTTGATCACGAACTGACGAACGCCGTCATTCTTGACGGTTGATTCGTCGCTGTTGAAGTAAGTCACCACGCGATTGGTGAGCTTATTCTTGAGGTCTTGATCACTGAGTCCATAGAGAGAGTGATCGAAGCGGGTGGTGGTAGTGGTAGTGGTGTTTTTCATAACGAGGTAATTTTACTCTAGATTCGGGTCGGGTGCAAGTTTTTTTTGCTATTAAAGTGATTTTTTTTAGAGGTAGGAAGCGACAGACACAAGGGCTTCGACCTCTGCTTTTTTGGCTGCGCGTTTAGCTGCGCGGATATCGAGGAGAGCTTTCGCTGCTTGCTCGCGGGTGATAGCTTGGAACTTGTATCTGCTCCACTGACTATTTTTTACAGAGATGTGGAGATAAGCCATGCCAGTGCGGTAGACTGAGACGATGAGATGCTTGGTCTTGTAAGTGCGAAACTTTGGTGATGTAGTGGTGTCGGACATGGGGATATTATAAACGGAAATCGCACAAAGGAAAAGCTTTTTCTGCATAAAAAAGAAACTTTTTTTTGATTAAAAGTGTTGACACGATGGCTTGTTTTGGTATGGGAGAAACCTTCGTAAGTCGTTGATACTCAGTCAGTTACGGGCGGGGGCGGGGCGCTTCGCCGTAACTCGTTGATACTCAGTGAGTTACAGCGATTCTTTTCATAACATAAAAACTCAACGTGTCAAGTATTTTTTTTGGTGGATGGCGGGGGGATCGAACCCCCATCCGAGACTCGCATCCCGTCGAAACCATTGGCCACCCAAACTTTTTACTTCCCGTAAATCATGCGGAGTTCGCACGAAGCTTCGTTGACGATTTCCGCAGTCACGCCTTGCGGATCTTTGCAGGCATCCGCGATGCCCTTGCGGATGATTCTCTTTAGTTTTCGCGCACGCATCAACTCCCCAATGTGATGAGGGAAGAGAATGGGATAGGTGAGAATCAAGATAGCTTTTCCCATCGGGGACTGATATTTAAAATTGTGTAGGTTCATAGTGTTTTATTGTTAGAGGTCGAGAGACTCAAGAGAAACTTCTTTTTCGTGTCCGTCATTGAATGAGATCCAAGCGCTGTTATCTTGTTGGAATGTCTCATGAACTAAGACGGTTTGGCCTTGGTAATTAGCGAAGAACTCTTCGCAAGAAACATCTGCTAATTTATTGATTGTATCGGGCATGGTGGTTTTCTAATTTATTTTTAGGCTAGGAACTTAGGATCTTGCTTTGGCTGCTCAGGCACATTTTCAAGGAACCATTCCCTTTGCTCTTTTCGGAAGTCTTGGCATTCTTTCTGGAACTGGCCCGAAACCTCAACGGTCTCATCTACCATTTTGTTCCATGCTTCTTCTGCTTTGGCCATTGCTGCGAGGGCTTCTTCGGTTGCGGTCATGTGTGTATTCTACTTTATTTTTCTAAGTGGTGCAAGCTCTTTTCGTATAAAAAGAAAACTTTTTTTAACGGGGGCGGGAGTAAAAGCGACCGTAAAGAATTTCCAGCCTTTCTCTATGCTTGGAAGCCCACGAAGCCCAACGGTTTTCGAACTCTTCAACGCGAACGAACTTCCCTTCGGGGAAAGCCCAGTGTTCGCCATTCTTGATCTGCTCAACTCTTTTTGCGTCGGCAGTCTCACCCCAAACAAACTCTTCGCCTTTGGCGGTTTTCGAGATGATGACGAAACTCTTGGTTTCGTCTGCGTGCTTAATTTTTCCTCCTGAGAAGTATATCGTTGCCATGCGTGTATTTTAGCACAGATCCGCACGAATTAAAAGCTTTTTTTACGTCCAAAATGCTTTTTTTTTGACCTGTCATACAGCATGCCCACCCCATAGCACCCACCCCATTTTTTAAAAGTTTTGATCCCTAATATACGCGCAGAGTCAGGGGGGGAGTCTTTTCTCAAAAACTAAACCATTAAATTATAACAGTTAGGCGTTGGATGGAAAAAAATAGCGGGGTTATTTTGGGGAAAAGTGCATGCCCAAGAAAAACCAGAATAAAAAAATAAACTAATATGCCGCGAATATAATACACAAAAACGTGTAGTATAAGGTATGACATATCGGAATATGGCGGTAGTGCTGGATGGAAGCGAACCTATATTGGCAACGAAGGTTGGGGTAGATTTCTCCACTAAAAACCAAGTAAAAAGACAATTGGGCGCGAATATCGACGCTGGTGATCAGTTGAGGTTTAATGGCGATGTGGATTGTAAGATAGGTTTGGATTTTCTAGTGAGTACTAGAGATGATGGTGGTAATGACTTTGTTAATTTTTTATTTGATAGTTTTCATAACACTGGGCAGAATTCTATGATTTTAAATGTCGGGGGGAATATCTACAACTCTTGTTTTATTGATAGTTTCAGTTTGACGGTCAGACCATTTGAGACAGTCATGGGTAATGCAACATTTAGTAGTTATGATCCTAGCGATTCAGTTTTGACTGGCGCAAATACTCTACTAGATACCCATCTATATACAAACGATGTAGTCTACGGACACAATTGTTTACTGAGTGGTGCAGGTAATGTGGTAGCTTCTGATATTATCAATGAATTAAGTTATACTAAAACGTATTCAAGAACCCCAATTTATACTTTAGGTTCGCAACAGGCGACAAGCCAAATTGTTGACGGTGTAGAGGTAGATGTAAACGTTCAGTCTACAGGGTTGAATCAGTTGATTGATTTTAGTGGTAATAAATTATCTAGTGATTTTGGGGTCGGTCTACGAGATGTTGGCGGTTCTGGAGTAACTTACAGTTCATCTAATTTTGATTTAATTGTAAATTCTGGAGCGCATGTAGTTGCGGAAGGTTACTCCGTTGATGGAGGCGGTACTTTAGTAACAAAAGCTACCATTAAAGAAGTTATTCTATAAAAATAAGTGTAATATATACATATGGCCCGAAGAAAGGTTGCTAAGGAAAAAGAGGTTCCGTTTGAGTTACTAGCGGATTTTGAAAGATCGATAAAGTTTAATAAAAGAAATTTTAGATTCACCCCCAAACAAAAGAAGTTTTTAGACCTAATACTGGAAGAAGATTCTAAGATTATTTTTGTTTCTGGCCCTGCGGGAAGCTCAAAGACCTACATGTCCCTGTATGGGATGTTAAAATTATTGGAGGAGGACTTCTCTAAAGATATTTTATATGTTCGAAGTATTGCTGAAAGTGCTGATACGGGGTTGGGGAGCTTACCCGGGGATATTGCAGACAAGTTTGATCCTTTTTTGTGTCCACTTTATGACAAAATGGAAGAAATCGTCGCTTCTGGGGACGCGATTTACTTAAAACAACGCGAAAAAGTGTCAGCAGTGCCGATCAACTTCCTTCGTGGGGCGAGTTGGCAGAATAAATTGGTTTTTGCAGATGAAGCTCAGAATTTCACGCTAAAAGAATTAACTACTTTGATCACCCGCATAGGTGAAGACAGTAAAATTATTATCGGAGGTGATTTTTTCCAGAGCGACATCAGAGGAAAAAGTGGATTCAAGCCCATGTTCGACAAATTCGATGATGATGAATCTAAAGAGATGGGTATTCACACATTTAGCTTCAATGAAAGCGATATTGTCCGTAGTAAAATACTAAAATTCATTATTAAGAAGTTAGAAGGTGAAAAATAGTGTAATTACTTACTGATTTTGATATAATTGTAAGATGAGTCACATATTTTGTTATAGTTGTGGGGTTAAGATTGAATATAATTTTGCTAAACCTAATTTTTGTTCTAAATGCGGGGCAAGTTTTGGAGGCGAGCAGCAATCTCAAGCTGCGGTGGAGCAGGTTCCCAATCAAACCAAAGCCTCTGTAGTTTCGGATGACGAAACTGATGCAGAGTTCGTTCCACAACTAAGGGGGTTGCAGGTGGAAATCGAAAAACCTAAAACTTTCACCATTGGTTCTTTAGCAGGTCAGAATACGCCTCCCGACTATAAGGGGAAAGGCGCTTACGATCTGAATGATTTCACTTCTAAACCTTAATGCCCGAAGAGAAGAAGTATGAAGACTACCAAGACATCATAGATCGAGCCGTTAAAAAGCAGAGATCAAGGTGGCGTTTAGATGCTATCAAGTGGTTTGACTTTGAGGATGTCGAACAGGTAGTAAAATCACACATCGCCCAAAAGTGGCACATGTGGGATCAGTCGCGGCCATTGGAGCCGTGGCTTAGTCGTGTAATCACCAATAGGATGTGGAATCTTATAAGAAACCATTATGGGTCTTATATCAAACCTTGTTCGACATGCATACATGCGCGGGATGAATCATGCGCTAAGACAATAAGCGGTAACCAAGATGTTTCGTGTAAAGATTATGCTAAATGGTCAAAGAAGAAAAAATTTGGACTAGAATTGAAAACTGCATCTAGTCTGGATGATGCTGAGCATGTTATAAACGTTAAGTGTAATTCATATTTTGATTATGACTCCGATACACAAAAGCTTAACGATAAAATGCGAAAAAAACTTGGAGAGAAACAATACGGGGCATATCATATGTTATATTTCGAGGATTGTACAGAAGAAGATGTAGCAAAGTATATGGGGTATAAACTGTCTGATACTAATCGTAAGGTTGGCTACAGACAAGTAAAGAATCTCAAGTGTAAATTTCATAAGATTGCAATAAAAATTTTAAAAGATGGAAGGGATTGGTAATGGATTTAACAGATGATCAAAAAGAGTATATAAAAAACAATGTGAACAAAGTCACAAATTTAAATGAACTCACCCAAAAATGCTTCAGGGATGATGATTTAGATGGCCGCACGAAAGAGGGTCGGTCTGTTCGGAAATACTTAATAGAGAATAATATTGATTATAAAACAACCCGCCGCAAACCACAGGACAAAATCGAACTAAACGATTCCCAAAAAGAATTCATTATCCAGCAAGCTCAGGAAGGAATGTCGTCGTTGGAGATTGCCAAGCTTATATTTCCAGAAAAGAGAGTAAAGCCACTAAGCAATGAGCAGAGAACGGTTCTGGCACATATCAACGAGGTCAATCCCGATTTCGTCCCATCACAAGACTCCGCCGCCGTAAATGATTACGTCCCGCCCAAAAGCCCAAGTCGTGTGGTAAAGAAAATCAATGATGCTACAGGATTAGAGTTAAATGATGGCAAACTAAACAGGCAAAAGCAAATCTGTATAGATAAGCTTCAAATCAATCTATCCAATAGTAGATTTTTAAAAATCATCAATAATTATCTTAATAAGCCAGACAGGGAGTTGTTCGAACAGGAATTTATCCGTTTGAGTTGGGACAAGCCTGATTTAACCGCAGACGAACTCAACCTATACCTTAACGTCTGCAAAGAGGTTATTAATTTGGAGGTTGTGTCTGCTCACCTAAACAAGCTTAACGACATGTTTGATGTTGCTGATGACCAGACCGAAATGACCGTACGTCTCGCGGAGATCATCAAAGCTAAATCACAAGAGTATCATCAATGTGAAACCCGCATTGAGAATTTAACGAAGAAACTACAAGGTGATCGTGCTGAACGCATGAAGAAGTCCAGCAAGGACAATGCGTCATTTTTATCCATCGTTCAGATGTTTCAAGAAGAGGAAGAGCGGGAGAATATGGTTCGCATGGCAGAAATGCAAAAAAAGCTAATTAAAGAAGAGGCTGAGCGGATGGAAGGTATGGCAGAGTGGAAAGCGCGAATCTTAGGTATTAGTCAGGACGATGCAATTTGAATGTAAAGAGTGTGGCCAGACGTTCGATACGCAACGTGGTCTACATATGCACATCAAGAAGCACGATATGCTTCTTGGTGACTACTATGTCAAACACTATCCACGTTTCGACAGGCTGACTGAAAAACCTATCGAATTCAAAAACGCCAAACAGTACTTCTCTACAGATTTCAACACAACCAAGAACATGAACCTCTGGTTTGAGAAAGCGCCCAAAGATGAGGTAAAAAAATATATTTTGGAGAAATTTAAAAAAAGAATAGAAAACAAGAACCTCAAACACGCTCCATCGAGCCTGTATCTGAAGACGGGCGATTGGCCTACGCTGGACATCATAAAAAAGCTGTTCGGCGGTTACAACGCATTCTGTGAGCAAGTCGGGGTAAGTCCTGCGTATGGAAGTAATGTATGTAAAGAGTTTTTTGAAGATTATAGCAGTGAAGAGGTTTGGATCGACACAAGAGAGAATAAACCTCTAAACTTTAAAAATTCTTATGTTTTTAAACTGGACTTCGGTGATTACACCTTACCACCGAAAAACTACACCCATACTCATGCAGAAAGAAAGTCATTCCAAGATTTCGCCGCTACTGTAACAAATGGTTATGCTAGGTTTATTAGAGAGATAGAAAGATGCCAAAGTTTGGGGTGTTTCTTATTTATTGTTGTAGAGGCGGATTATAATCAAATTTATAAAACAAATAGTGCTGCTTACAAAAAATTCAATATGGGATTTGTGTTTAGCAGAATGAGATCTATCGAGGCGCAATTTAGTGACTGTTGTCAATTTGTGTTTAGTGGTTCTAGAGAAGGCAGCGAGGAGTTAATACCCAAGATCCTCTGCTGTGGTAAGAAACTGTGGAACGTTGACTTACAGTATTTTTGGGAAAAAGAATTAGAAAAAAATGGCTTGGATAGAAGGCAATCAAGACCTGTACAAGAAGTTCAAAGAAGTAAACGAAGAGATACTTTCCAAAAAAGGATACATCGAAGAAGGAGAGGCTAAGCTTCTACTTTATAAGTTCTTAAGAGATAATCCATCTTTTACTTGTGAGTTATTCACTGGTGTGAAATTATTCCCGTTTCAACACATGGCTGTAAAGTCTATGATGGAGACGGATTACTTTTTGGGCATATGGAGTCGTGGTATGAGTAAATCCTTCTCTACTGCTGTATTTGCTATTCTAGACGCTATCATGAATCAAGGCGTACAGATAGGAATCATATCTAAATCATTTCGTCAGTCCAAGATGATCTTTAAAAAGATTGAGGATATCGCTAGAAGCCCGAAGGCTGAGTTTTTATCTCAATGTATAACTAGAACATCAAAAATGAATGATGAGTGGGTTATGGAGATAGGCTCTAGTAGTATCAGAGCTTTGCCTCTAGGCGATGGCGAAAAGCTTCGGGGTTTCCGCTTCCAACGTATGATTATTGACGAACTCCTCCTCATGCCTGAAAAGATCTTCAATGAGGTTATTATGCCATTCCTTTCTGTTGTCGAGAACCCTACTGAACGCCAAGAGATCTATGATCTAGAAACCCAGATGATCGCGGAGGGTGAAATGACCGAAGAGGAAAGAAAACGATGGCCAAATAACAAAATTATTGGTTTATCCTCTGCATCGTATAAATTTGAATATTTGTTTAAGCTTTATCAACAATACGAATCCCTAATCATCAATGAGAATAAACAAGATGGCGCTCATAGGGTAATTATGCATTTTAGCTATGATTGCGCCCCTGCACAGCTGTATGATCAAAATTTGATTAATCAATCTAAATCAACAATGAGTCAGTCTCAGTTCGACCGAGAATTTGGCGCTGTATTCACAGATGATAGTTCTGGATATTTCAAAGTCAGTAAAATGGCTTCATGCACTCTTCCTGATGGTGAAGGGCAGTGTGTCGAGGTGATTGGAGATCCCGCCTCCAAATATATCCTCGCATTTGACCCTTCTTGGTCCGAGAGTGAAAGCTCAGACGATTTCGCGATACTTTTGATAAAGATCCACCCAGAGACGAGAAAAGGCATTGTAGTGCATAGCTACGCCGTTTCTGGCTCAAACCTACAAACTCACATTAGATACATGGCTTATCTACTGACTAACTTCAATATTGAAATGGTGGTTGGCGATTACAATGGAGGTGTTCAATTTTTGAGTGCGTGTAAAGAGAGTGGTATATTTAAAAAATTAAATTTAAAAATAGATACGGTGGACGCTGATTTAGATAACCCTAAAGATTACGCTAAAGGTATTAGGAAGCTCAAGAACGCAATAGACAAATCATCAAGAAAATTTGTGTTTTTAAGAAAACCTAGCTCTACATGGATTCGTTTCGCTAATGAGAGTTTACAATCAGCATTCGATCACAAAAGATTATACTTCGCTGGTTCTGCTATGGATGACAACTACAATATGCAGAGAAAAGCTAATATCCCTATTGATAATTTGAAGTTCTTGAGGAATCAAGATGCCGAAGAAAAAAACAAAGGAGCCAAGATGATTGACTTTGTAGAGCATCAAAGAGATATGATGGATCTTATAAAAGTCCAGTGCGCTTTAGTCCAAGTTACCACTTCTCCACAAGGAACACAAAGTTTTGATCTACCCCCTAACCTTCGTAAACAGAGGGGCGCTGACAAAGCCCGAAAAGACTCCTACTCCGCTTTGGTTCTAGGTAACTGGGGCATGAATGTATATTTCGACATGTTGGATAACCAAGACTCCGATATTACAGAAACATTCACCCCAATGTTTATTTCTTAACTTTTAAAAGTTAGAAAGTTACTTTTCGTGTAATATAATATTGTAATGGCTAGGAAGTATACGAAAAAATCAGACTATTGGAAAAAGTTTAATAAAAACAATAACTTGGAAGATTTAGCTATGAGCCAAGCTTCTGAAGAATCATACACCCCAGAATTACTGGGTGAATCATTTTATACATCAGACGCTTCGTATAAGAGTGTGTCTACAGCTAGAACTAACAGGGCTAGCTCTTCAAACGCTACAAGGGTCAATCGCTCAGCAGTAAGTAATACTATCGACAGATTCTCTAGCATACGAAAGGGTATGTTGCCTTACCAGTATGCTGCTGATGGCGTAAATGTTCGTGAAGGGATCGAGCTATGCCAGAAAGCTTATGCCAACGTTGCTGTATTCAGAAACGCTGTGGACGTTATGTCTGAGTTTGCGAACACTGAAATCTACTTAGAGGGAGGAACAAAGAAGAGTCGTGAATTCTTCCAACAGTTCTTTAAGCGGATTAACCTTCAAAACCTAAAAGATCAATACTTCCGTGAGTATTATCGTAGTGGTAATATTTTTGTCTATAGATTTGATGGGGAATTCAACGTGGAGGATTATGCTCGACTTATGAATCAAGTTGGCTCTATTAATCCTTCCGCTAATAAGATTCCAGTCAAGTATGTGCTACTAAACCCTTTCGACATTGTATCTAAGAGGGCTACCACATTTAATGTTGGGGCATATGAGAAAGTCTTATCTGAGTATGAGCTTTCCCGCTTACAGAACCCATCTACAGAAGAAGACCAGTTAATTTATGACTCTCTAGACCCTGAGATGAAGAAGCTGATCAAGGATGGTTCATACTACACAGATGGAATCAAAATTGAATTAGACCCCAAACGTCTTAGCTTCTCTTTCTATAAGAAACAAGATTATGAGCCATTTGCAATACCATTTGGATACCCCGTATTAGAAGATATCAATGCTAAGCTTGAGCTTAAAAAAATGGATCAAGCAATTACCCGAACTGTTGAGAATGTTATTCTTCTTATCACTATGGGTGCTGAACCTGAGAAAGGTGGAGTTAACGCCAATAACATTAACGCAATGCAGCACCTCTTCAAGAATGAGAGTGTCGGTCGGGTTCTAATATCAGATTACACCACTAAAGCTGATTTCGTTATTCCAGATCTAAATAAAGTTCTTGGACCCGCAAAGTATCAGATTCTCAATGATGATATCAAGCAAGGTCTGCAAAACATTGTCGTTGGAGATGAGAAATATAATTCAACACAAGTTAAAGCCCAAATCTTTATTGACCGTCTAAAAGAAGCTAGAAGTTGTTTCTTGAATGATTTCTTACAGAAGGAGATCAAGCGTATCGCTAATAGTCTTGGATTCAAGTCATATCCAACTGCCACAATGAAGGATATCGACATGCGTGATGAAACTCAGCTCATGCGTGTTTCTACCCGCCTTATGGAGCTTGGTATTCTTACTCCTCAACAAGGAATGGAGATGTTCCATAATGGCAAGTTTCCGAATGCGGAAGATATCGCTCCTGCTCAAAGCGCCTTTATCAAACAAAGGAAAGAAGGTTTCTACAACCCTATTGTTGGTGGAGTGCCAATGATTGAAGACGAAATCTCTGAGAAGTCTCAAACTCCTGAAGCTGCTGGTAGACCGCATGGCACTACTACAGTAGATGAGCCAAAACTCTCTAACGCAGAATACTCTAGAACAAGCATTCAATCTACCATTTATGCTGTAGAAGCTTTTAATTCTATAGCTAGAGAGAGGGCTGAAGAGAAGTTTGGTAACGAGTTGAGTGAGCAACAAGAAGAGATGGTCACCAAGCTTTGTGAATCGATTATTTGCGCTTCTGAGCGTGAACAGTGGAATCAGACCCTTGAAGCTTGTATTGATAATTTCGAACTTATCGAAGAATTAAATGTAATGAACGAGGTTTTAAGTGTAGCTAATAAGCATAACTTAGAAATTTATCCATCAGCAATTTTATACCATAGTCATGAAAATTAATCCAGAAGACATTGAATTACCCCTTGAGAAAACTGTTAGTTTTAAAAATGGGGAAGCGGAAGTATCCATCGCTAGTAAGTATAGCGGTTCAGAAGCAGGTTTGTATAAATCTTATATGAGCGTGTGTGCATCTGATGATAAAGCCCTTACGGACACTGAAGGTATGGACAAAAAGAATACTTATGCTGCTTGTGCTGTTCAGTATGATAAGATGCGAGCTATGATAATGGATGATAGCAAAGGAGAGCTTACTGATAAGCAGAAGCAACTTCCACCCGCGCTACAAAAAGTCATCCTCGAAAAGATGAAGAAGGATGGAAAGATCAGTAAAGAAGACTCTGAGGCTGCTGAAAAGAAACTTTTATCCAAAGACGATGAAAAAGAGTCTGATCCAAAAGGTGAAAAACTGGAGGTTAAGGAGAAAAAGTAAAATGCCTTATAAGTACACAACCACTTTTGAATCTGAAATTTTCGCTCATCAAGTGGATGATGAGTTTGTATCTAAGGCTTCTCTAAGTGAGCTATCTTCCCTAGTCCCCAAAAATATTGACTTTGAGAAGAATGTAGACCTACTGGGTGTATCATTTAACGCTGCTGTTGTTAATGTGTTTAATAGAAACGGTGACGGTATTGATACCGCCACCGCTTTAAAGTATAACGATCAGTTTATACATAAGCCCACTAATATAGAGCATAATAAAGATAAGATTGTGGGGCATATTGTTACTGCTGGTTTCAGCGATTACGGCTCTAATAAAATTTTATCTAATGAAGAATTAGAAAATAAGAAAGACCCGTTTAATATAGCGTTAGGCGCTGTGGTTTATAAGTCGGCAAATAAACAGTTTGCTCAACTTCTAGAAAGATCAACTGATCCTGAAGACGAATCTTATTATAAAAAAATATCTGCAAGTTGGGAGGTTGGTTTCTCTAATTATGTTTTGGCTGTAGGAAGCGGTAAGCTTAACGAAGCCACAATCATATCAGACCCTCATAAGATTAAAGAGATGAACGGTTTCTTGAAAGCTTATGGCGGCTCTGGTAAAACTGATAAAGGTGAACCTATTTATAGATTGATTACTGGAAAGATATATCCGTTGGGTATAGGTTTCACTTCTAATCCAGCCGCAGATGTAAAAGGTATCTACAAAGATCAAGAAGATAGTGATCGAGATAAATTTTCACAAAAAGATAAAAAAATTGTAACAAAAGAAAATAACATAGCTATGGAAAACATTGTTAACGAACTAAAGGATCTTCTTATCGAGAAAAAAATCGGTGAGGAGACTGTAGCTTCCATGACTCAGACTTTTTCAGAGGCGATTCGTGAAAAGAACGAAGAGTTTTTGAAGGAAGCAGAGGCTCTTAAGAGCGAAAAGGAAGCCGTCAAAAAGGAATACGAAGATCTTAAAGCATCTGTGGATGGGCTTGAAGCCAAACTCACCGAAGCAAATGATCGGATTAACGTTTTTGAAAATGAGAAAAAGGCTGAAGAAGCTGTCGCTCGTTTCAATGTGCGTATGGACGAACTTGATTCTAAGTTCGAACTATCTGATGAAGATCGGCAATTCCTTGCTGAAGAAGTGAAGTCTCTTAACGAGGCTGAAGAAGCGTTCGCTTCTTACTCTGATAAGCTTGAAGTGCTTTGGAAGCATAAGAGCAAAGCTAATAAAGAAGCTTTCGAGGCTGAAATTCAGGCTCGTATTGATGAGGAAGTTGCTAAGCGTGTTGCTAATACTTCGGAAGAAGTTGATGTTGAGCAAGCTCTCGACAATGCACACCAAGTTGACGCTGATATCTCAAACAATAACGAGGCTCTCGCTTCTAAAGAAGAGAATCTCGTTGACAAATTTAAAAAAGCGTTCTCTCGCGAGAACATCGAAATTTCTTAACTTAAACTAAAAATAATATTATGGGACTAAAAATTCTACCTTTTAGACAATATGACGACCACGATGTCGTTAATCTCTATCGAGTCGCTGACGGCATGGTACTCGATAACACAACCGATGCTGGTTCTGGCGATGCTGGAACTTTCGTGAAGGTTTCTGCTGGTGACTTCTCTCTTGATCCTGTCGCTTATGAAACAGACAGCTATCTTGGAAAAACCGATTATCCTTTTGTTGGGCGTAATCAGTATCCAAAAGTAAGCCTTCAAGTCGAGCCAGCTGTAGCTGGAGATGTGCCTCTCGGTATCACTCTTCTTCAGACTGCTAAAGCTGACGAAAATGGAGAGAAGCTTCTCTACAATCCTCAAAAAGCTGCTGAACTTCAGGCCGCTCTCCCCGGAGAGGCTGTTCCTATCGCCACTAAAGGCATCTTCACTATTGCTACCTCCGCTTTCCAAGGCGCTCTTGGTGGCGATCTTGCTATCGGAAGTGGTCTTGCGGCCTCTGCTGGTGGAACCGTAACTGGTTGCAATCCTACTGATAGTAATTGCTTTGGAACCATTCTTGGAACTGGTAGCCGCACCTCTCAAAACGGTGTTACCGATCAGTTTGCTGGTGAGTACCTTGTCTTTAAATTCAACTAATATAGAAAGAATCTAAAAAATGAAAATCACTTTAAAAAGAACTCCAGAACAAATCGAGTTGGTTAAAGCTATGGCTTCCCGTAACCGCACTGTCGCTTACGAAGCTCAAGTAGCTCTTGCTGAGTTTATTGGCCCTGTGCTTGCAGAGGTTATCAATCAAGCTCCTACGCTTTCTAACCTTTTCACCACGCTTCAGTTTAACGCTGATGACAATCCTTCGATCCCTCTTGATCTCTATCATGACATCAATGACGAAGATTACATCAAGGTTTACAGCCAGTCTCATGCTGGTGGCCTTCCTACCAATCAGGTGCTTCCTACTGCGTCCGAGATGAAAATCGCTACCTACGGTCTTGATACCGCTGTTAGCTTTGACCGTCGTTACGCAGCTAAGTCCCGCATGGATGTTGTCTCTAAGACCTTCACCCGTGCTGCTCAGGAAATCCTTGCTAAGCAGGAGACTACCTCCGCTAGCTTGATTATGGGAGCGCTTTCTGAGGCTTCGACCAACAGTGTTGATCACGTTTTTGAAAACGGTCATGGCGGCTTGAACTTCGTCCTTGACGACATTAACAAGCTTATGACTAAAGCTAAGCGTATTCAGTCTTCTTTCCTTGGTGGATCACCTGCTGGTGGAACCGCTAAAGGAATTACTGACCTTATCGTTTCTCCAGAAGTTGTTGAAAAGCTTCGTGCTATGGCTTACAATCCAATCAATACTGCCGCCGCTCCTGTTGGATCAGCTGTTAAAACCAGTATTGCTGCTCCTGATGAGCTTCGCATGAGCGTTTACAACAACGCTGGCCTTCCTGAGTTCTACGGTATCTCCATCATGGAAATCCTTGAGCTTGGAGCCGGTAAGAGGTTCACTAACGTGTTCGATGCCGCTCAAGCATCTGGTGCTTCTACTGGAGCTGCGTTGTTCACTACTAACGACGATCTCGTTGTTGGTATCGACCGCTCCCGTGAGTCCCTTATTCGCGCTGTTGCTGTTGATGAAGATTCTGGTGGTGAGTTTAACCTCATCGCTGATGATCAGTACAGCATTCGCCAGCAGAAGATCGGATACTTCGGATCGCTTGAAGAGGGCCGCATGGTTCTTGACAATCGCGCTCTTGTCGGATGTATCGTTTCTGCATAATTCAACTATTGAATTAATATTTAAGAGTCGCTCCTTCGGGGGCGGCTCTTTTTTTTGTTTATTTTTCTATATATTGTGTATAATAATGTATGGACAATTTTGAGAACGTATCATTCGGTAATGGCCAGAACAATTATTTTGGCGCAGAAACTACGGCTGAGCTTAAGGAAAAGCTCGCTTCTTATGGGAAAGCCGAACTTAGAGGTTTAGCTTCTAAGGTTGGGTTGAATCCAAATTACCCAACTAGAGTTTTAAAGGATATGATCCTTAAAGAGTTTAGATCTTATAAAGGTAAAAACTTACCTATATCCGCTCCAAAGCCTATGTTTGCTGAAGCTTCTGAAGAGATCCAAGATATGATTAAGTCAGTGGGTAAAGTAAATGCTGACGAAAAAGTCAAAAAGAAATGGTCTAAAAGGAAGAACTCCAAGAAAAAAGGTAATTAATAGTGTAACATAAGGCATGAGTGTAATTAGCAATTTAGCCTCCAATATCTTTACAGACGAATTTGATAGCGATACAGGTATTGCTACATCAGGTTCTATTCAAGCTTGGTTAGAAAATAACTTGGGCGAACTGAATAACTTAATCTATAAAGATTTTAGTGGCGCGAGCGCTGATCTAGACACTGAGGCTCAATCTATCCATAAGGAGCTTTATTTACATAGTTATTATAGAAAGCAGTCTAGGAATGCGTTGAGGGGTATATCCTCTTCAACTAGCGATAATAAGATACTGTCTTTAAAGGACGGAGAATCGTCTGTGACGTTCGTTAACCGTAATGAGGTGTCTAAGGTCTATAGAGGGCTTGCGAACGATTCTAAGGACAAACTAGGCGATTTAGTGGCACGTTATAATATTTATGAGGCTGTGCCTCAACAAGTGGGTGGTATCGATGGGGAAATTTTCACTGGTAGTGTAAATACTTAATATTAAATAAACGTTATACATAAAAAAAGGGCGGTATTTCTACCGCCCTTTTTATTTAAGGTTTAGGGTTTAGCTTTAAGAGAATGCCTTAGAGTCAGCTCCATTGGCCGCTAAGAAAACGCCGTTTTCAGTATCATTGTTTCCTCCAATTTGAGTAGAGAAGGTCAGATCAACACTCTTATTTGATCCAATGCTTGAAGAGAAGCTTTCGCTATCTAGCTTACAACCTTTAAGGGTGTAGATCATTTTAGCAGTTCCATTAGTATCTTTAAGAGTAAGAGTGATGTTGTTAAACGATGCATCATCGATAATGGTAGAGAGGTTTTGTGCTGTTACTTCATTCACAATCGCATTTACACTTAATGTTGCGTTAACTGGGAAATCAACAGTTCTAGCATAAGCGAAACGAGTTCCAAGTCTTTGAATTGGCGAACGGCTAAGTGGGACGCTAAGAGAGGCGCTTTGAACGTGGATAGTTTCGTTGCCTCCGCTAATATCCGAGATTGCAAAGTTATCTAAAGCCCCGATGTCAACTGTAATATCCCCGGGTCGAAGAGCTGTAATATTAGATTCTCCAGACTGTACCGTTTGTGGAAGAACTGCATTTCCAACAATTACATCGCCATTAGTGATGTTTACAGATGGTAATGCAATACCAGTGTAGTGACTTCCTGATCCACTAAGAGTTGCGTCAGCGGTTGAATTAATATTCGAGCATTCCAAAGCGACAGAAACAGTGGGTAAGCTACCAACTGAAAGATCTAGAGTGTAATCAGTAAGGAATGCATTACCCAAACCAATAACAGATTTTAAACCGTCTCCGTCAGTTCCAGCTGCATCTGAGCCTTCAGCAACAGTGGTGATGTATATGTTCTTACCAGAGTCTTGTACTAAGTGTCCCGAAGCGAATTGCACACCCGATCCAGTAGAAAAACCCAAGGCTGATTCATTGAATCCATCTGTTGGGTAATAAGTTAAATCCACACCAACAGTAGGAGCATCCATGACAATGGAGTCGATGCGAGCGAGTTGCCCGAATTCGTTGACATCCTGCCTGTTGATTGTGAAGTTATAGTTCGCGCTTTGAACTCGCGTAAGTTGTTCATGTTCATTTGCGCCAGTAGAACCTGCGTTCTTACTAACGTAAAGAGCTTCCGATTGATAAATTACTCTATTTCTGGCCATAATAAGTTATTTTTTAATGTTTACAATATTTTTGATGTTTTATGAAATTAAGAAAACCTAAATCTATGAACTTGTATATCAAAATCAATAAATCCGACATAAAGATCATTAGCTAAAGACTTCCTCGCTTTGTCTGTTAATTTTGAAGTAGTTACAGTATCTACTAAAAAAGGTTTGTTGTCACTATACGCGCTAGATAGCGTATCGTAGGAATATGTGCCGTCTTTTAGGTCTCCATATTCGTTGTTAGGATGCCCACTCATAGGTATTGGATAGAATACCTCGTTGTGAGAATCTCCGAAAATTGATAAGACCCCATCTAATTTGTATGGGTCGTCTGAGAGGGCTACAGCATTTACACGGACTTTGGTGCATTCTTCTCCCCCAAATGCTAAAGGCTCATTCTGCATTGTTGCTGTAGAAAGAAAAATCGCTGGTACAACTTGATCATATGGAGCTATTCCAGATTCATTGTATGTTGGGATTCTGGAATTAACTTCATATTTGTTTTCTACAACTAGATCTTCTTCTGTTTCGTTTGTGAAGTAGATATTAAAGTCTTTAACTGCAAAAGTTCCTGTGATTGCAGAGCTTGATGTATAGTTAGATCCTGTTTCTACAATTCGACCATTGTCGTAGTCAATATAGTGAGAATTTCCTGTGATGCCTGTTGGTAGGGTTGCTCCAACAATTGATGAGTCTGTCACAAATTGTTTGTAGGGGCTAGAGAATGGAACATAAGAATCATCTAAAAAACCATCTGGGGTATGATAGAAAATTCCTGTTTGATTTGAAAACGCCTCGCCTTTTTCCAACAAAAAATGATCAAACCAGAGCATAAACGAATTGGTAAGCGTATGTACAAATTGTTCTTTCATTTGATGTTGTTAAATTGTTTTTTATATTTATTAATCAAAGCGGAAATGTATTGGGTATTTTGAAACCCTCCAGACCTCACTTTGGTTTTTGATTGTACAGCTTTGCCTGAGCGACCCTTCTCTTTTCTGAGTAAGTAGCCAAGTCCCGATATACCCGTCTCTATTCCTTGCGCCCAACTCCTTCCTGAAGCCCACGGCAATGGGGTCGCTTTGAAAATGTCTGAGGCTTCAGGGATAGTAACATTATATGTTACACCAATTTTAGCTTCTCCTGCATAATTATAATTCATGTTTTCCAGCATTTGGAGTATAGGCTCTATAGGCTTATCCGAAGAGTCGAATCCGATAAAAGCAAAAAGATTAGAAATGCCACCTAAAGTCCCACTAATATTGCTGCTGCTTGGTCCAGCTATCAGCTCAATGGTTACTGGATGACTAAGGAATTCTTTAATCATCTCAGACTTAATTTTAAGAAACTTCTTCTTAAACTCTTTTTCAAATGGTCTTTTTAAAGCTTTTGGGGCTTGTTTTTGTATAGCCATTTGGACATCTTTAGGTAAGGTAGCCATTATTCGTCAGTTGGAGTGAGTAAAAAAGTATAAAATTTATTTGTGGTTAATCCACGGGGAGAGCCATCACTTTTGATCGCAAATCTAATTCCGTCTAACTCAACCCTTCTAGCTTCCTGCAAAAACTCATAAGCATCACTTTTTACAACAATTTTTACGGAGCCGTTTGGTAGGATAATTTTGTTTTGAGTTCCTTGTTGGTTTTCATTATTAGATAAATAATCTTCATCCATATTGACATAATAAACTCTAGCATCAAAAGTTTGGGATTCTGTGGTGTATTGCACATTTGATTTAGAGCCTGTGTTCGTCCTACCATAAATACTGTTATATTTAGCGTTTGTAGAGATCACAGTTCTTTTAGAATTCTTAAAGACGGTGATAGTCCGTGCAAAAGTCTCATGCAATGTATCATACGTTGCATTAATCGCAGACTCCATATTAGAAGATAAAAAACCAGCCATGTAGATAATTACACATTTTTTGTTATAATAACTAGGATAAAGGATGAATGCCAAAAAAAATTTAAATAAAAAGTCTGTAGATGAAGTATCTTCATTGTTCAAGATGATGTTAATTATGGTGGAAGACATGAAGAAAGATCATGATTTTCACTATCAGAAGCTATATGAAGCTATTCCAGAAAAATATCACCCAGTAATCAAAACGGCTGATCACTTCACCCCAGATAAAGTTTCGTGGATTAGGAAGAGGATTTTGGACTTTGGCAACGAAAGTTTGCGTAATGTGCAAAATGAAATAGAAAATTACAAAGTTGAATTTATATTTAAGTAGGAATATGGAATTAAAATTACTATATCAATTCACAGTTGATGAAATCAAAGAGGTGGAAAAAGAATCCTCTAGGAAAAACAAAAAGACTGGTGAAGTTACGATTACTAAGAAAAAGGTAAAGGAAAAAGTACCTCTTGAGGTAAAAATCAAGAAGCCTTCTCGTCGCGAGTTGGAAGATGCTGAGCTTCAATACACTATCGAAATGAGTAAGTGTATTAAGCAGGGTATCCTCACAAAAGCAATGCTTGCAAAAAAATATAGCGATACTGGAGGAGCTTTTACTGAAGAGGGGGAAAAAGAGTATGGCAAGCTATACAAGCAGATTTTAGAGTTTCAGAATGAATATATCAAACTTGACTCAGCCACCAAACTTGACGCAAAGCAGAAAAAAAGGCTTGAATTCCTTAAGGAAGAGATCGCCAGAGTCAAAAGAGAGTTGGTTGAAGTAGAGACAAATCTACAAGGTTTATTTGAATACACTGCTGATGTTAAAGCTCAAAACAAACTCTTACTGTGGTACGCTCTTCATTTAACTTACATCCAAAAGGAGGAAGATGAAGAGCCTATCCAGTATTTCAAAGGTTCTGATTATGACGAAAAGCTTGAGGATTATTATGATAAGGAGGAAGAAAACTCCGATGTTTATCAGCAGGTTATCAAACAGGTTTCTACCACACTAGCTTTTTGGTTCTACAACCAAGCTTCCTCGCAAAAGGAGTTTGAGGAAATCATGGACAAAGTAGATAAGGGTGAGTTATAGTGACGAATTTTATACCTCCCTTATAGGGGAGATATTTGACGGATACAGCGTCTCGGCCTTTGAGGGTCGAGACGTATTCGTTAAACACATAAACATAAGAGACCAGAAGTATATACATTCTTATTACGAAAAGTATAAGAATATTGCTTTATCTAAAGGTGTTGAGTCTCAAGAAGACAGGGAAGCTTACATCAAGCAAGAGGGCTTGTGGGAAGAGTCTGACGATATGAAGATAATGTCCCTCACAGAAGAAATTAAAAATCTTAAAAAGACAAAAGAATCTGTATTCTTGCCTTCCCAACAAGACTCTTTTCAAAAGACTATCGAAGAGAAGTCTGTTGAATTATACGATATAACGAAAAAGAAAGTTGAGATAGTTGGTTTAACCGCAGACAGTTACGCCTCCAAAAGATCTAATGATGAGATGCTTAGATTTTGCCTTTTTAAAGACCCCGACTTTACTGAAAATTTACATACCGAAGATGAATTTTCGGAACTTGAAGCTCGCCAAGTAATGTTATTAAGTGCTATCGTGACAGAATCCTCTGATAAAATGTGTGAGGATAATATTAAGCATGCTGTTTTGAGGCCATTTTTTGGTATGTATATTTCCAACTGTGAGAACCCTAGCGATTTTTATGGAAAACCTATAGCCAATCTCTCTGCTTATCAAATGAAGGTTGCTATGTATGGCAAGGTGTTTAATAGTATTTTTCAATACACCCAAGATATTCCAGATAATATCAGGGAAGATCCAGATAAATTGCTAGCTTACTCAGAAAGCCAGAGAAATAAAGACTCCAATAAAGGGGGTATAAGAGACGATGCGGATGCTTCAGCCGTATTCGGGGCAACTAATGAAGATATGAAAACTGTAGGTAAAGATGCCAAGACTGTTTCTTTATCAGAAGCAGCGAAAGAAGCTGGCGGTAAGTTAGACATGAAACAAATGATGAGATTAGCAGGTCATGATGTGTAATATTAGTGTATATACACACTAAAGGAACAAGATTATGCCCATCAAATTACCAACTGTACAAACAGGCTTCGAAAGGAGCGTTCAGGAAGCGGCTAAAAAAGTCGGCAAAAATTTGAGAATCAACATGGGGCCGGGGGCCAAAAGTGTTGAGGGTTTAAGTAGACCTTTGGGACGATTAACTGGTAAGGCTGATGAGTTTACCAAATCTATGGAGGCCGCTAACGCCCGTGTTTTAGCCTTCGGAGCATCTGTTGGAGTTATTGCTGCTGTTTCAAACGCCTTAAAACAGTTGGTTACGACGAGTATCGAAGTTGAGAAAAGTTTAACTAACATAAACTCTATTCTAAAACAATCAGAATCACAGCTTGATGGTTTTAAAAACCAAATTTTTGATATTGCTAGAAATACAGGTCAAACTTTTGATACTGTAGCCGAGGCCGCTTTGGAACTCTCTCGTCAAGGTCTTAAAGCTGAAGAAGTCACCAAAAGGCTTAATGATGCTCTTGTTCTTTCTCGTCTTTCTGGTTTAAGCGCTGCGGAGTCTGTAGCGGGTTTGACAGCGGCAGTCAACTCGTTTTCTTCTGCTGGCCTAACAACCTCTGATGTACTTAATAAAATCTCTGCTGCTGCTGCAAGTGCGGCTGTTTCTGATAGGGATTTGATTGAGGGTCTTAAGAGATCGGGAGCAGTTGCTGTTACAGCTGGCGTAAAGTTTGATGAATTGATTGGTATCATTTCTGCGCTTCAAGAAAGGACTGCGCGTGGTGGATCTGTCATTGGTAACTCCCTTAAAACAATTTTCACTAGAATTCAAGATATAGAAAAACTTAATTCGCTCCAAGATCTGGGTGTACAGGTTACAGATTTAGGAGGGCAGGTTTTATCCTCAAGTAAAATTATTGAAAATCTAGCTCCAGTATTTGCTAAGTTAGATCAAGCGTCAAAAGTCAACTTGGCTGATAATCTTGTTGGTAAATTTCAAATCGCCCCTTTCCTCGCTTTACTGGAGGATTACAACCAAGAAGTCTCTAGGAGTGGGCAAGTCGCCGCGACCTCTTTCAATGCTACTAACGAAGCTTACAAACGTAATGAGGTTCTAAGTCAAACTTTGGCTACCGCTATAAACACAACTACTGTAAGCCTTAAGGAGTTGGCTAACGCTTTAGGTGAAATAGGTGTAACTGAAAACTTATCTAAGATAATTGGAGTCTTTAATAGCGTAGTATCTAGCATTACAGGTATTTTAGATGGTGATGGAATAGGGTCTAAGTTCGCTAAAGGGTTAATTAAAGGAATTAGCGCTATAATTTCTGGACCCGGATTGGCTCTAGCTTTGCTCGCTATTGGTAAATTGCTTTTAGATTTTGCTAAGTTTGGTACTGGAGCTTTAAGGACTTTCTTTGGTTTGAATAAAGCTGCTGAAGCTCAGAAAAATTTACAAGGCCAGATAGCAGCATCACTCCTAAACGATAAAGGTATCAGATCCTCCATCTTGTCAATTGAACAGCAGAATATATCTGCGGCTGAAAAGAAAATATTACAGACCAAGTTCTTTACAAAAGCTTTAAATGAGCAGTTGATGGTCATGCAAAAAATGCAAGGCATCGCTATGACTATAGCCCCCGGCGTTATGAAGGGAACAGCCTCAAGGCGTGGTGGAAGAGCTGCTGGAGGATTCTTACCTATTGGCGCGGAAAAATCTGATATTTCTAGAGGTGTAGGTGGCGCACCCGCTTCCGCGAAACCCGTTGTTATTCCTAACTTTGCATTTGGTGGTGGTAAGCGGGGGACAATGGTTGCTAATAGTAGTGAATATATTGTTCCTAATTATGCTAATGGTGGAGACGCTATCTTTAATCAGAACATGGCTTCTTCAATGGGTCTCCCTTCTAATGCTAGGAAGGTGAGGGCGGCAAGTGGGTATATTCCAAACTTTGCTCAAACGCTTTTACAGGGTTTTCGTACTGGATTCGGTGATAAATTAAACAGAAAACATAGCAGGGCCGATTTCTTTACAGGCGATAAACCTAGAACAAACGAGATTAGAGATGTTATGGCAAAACATCCTAATAGCCCTGAAGGTAAAAAGTTACTGGCATTACAAAACCGAAAAAAAGATAAAGGCAAAAGATCTTACATGGCTAATAAACAGCCTAACAAGTCGATCATGCTTGTTCCTAGAAGAGAAAGATTTCTAATGAATGGGTCTGATCATCATTTTATGAAAGCCCCGTACCAATCTAAAGCGGGAAACGGACTAATTGATTTCTTTGAAGGCCCATCAGCTGGAATTTCAAAAAGATTGAAAAAAGACAGTGTAGAGGGTGGCAGATTTAAGACATTACTAACTTTGGATAAAGATATAGAAAAAGCTCTAGCCAGAGGAGTTAATGGTATATTTACTAAATTTAGAAAGAAGGCTGGGATACAAGCTTTTAAGGAGAAGCCTAAAAGGATTACATCTGATAATATTAAAAGTATAATGGAGAAGGGCGGTGCGGGAGCGCTTGGAGCTATTAAGGGCGCTACTTTTGAAGCTTTAATGAAGGCTATTGTTGGAAAAGTAAGTCAAAATGCCAAAGAAGGAGAGCTTGATGTAGATTTCTCAAAAGATGAAGGCAATCTTCTTGATACAATCTTTGGCATCACAGGTAAAAACTTTAAATTTGGAGATTTTAAATCTTCACGCAGCGGGGGAAATAAGACTAAATTTGCTAAACAAGTTCTTGATAACGTTACAGGTAAGGTTGAAGTAGGCAAAAAGGCTAAAACGATTAATAGCAAAACTGCTGCCTCTGGTTATATACCTAACTTCGCTGAAGGAGCTTTAGAGGAAGCTGTTGGTAGAGAGAAAGCTGCTGGTTTACCAGTAAGCCAAATTAGAATTAATCAAAGCGGCAAACTCCGCAACTCGCAAAACCCAATGGGTCTTGCGGTGACTAATACCCGTGATGAGCCTACTGGGGCGATTCCTGCTGCTAGAGGGTTTATTCCTAATTTTAACATTGGTGGTGTCCCTAGCATGGGGGGACTCATGGATAAAAAATTTGAAAAAGCCGCAGATTCAGCTGAAAAATCAGCGAAAGCTTTAGACAAGAACACTAACAATTTAAATAAAAACGCTAAAACTTCAGACGGTCTTACTGGTAAATTAATAGCTGTACAGATGGGTATGAGCTTATTTAATTCTGGATTAGGAGAGGCTACTAAAGAAACGGATGGCTTTAAAGGTGCTTTAGCTGCCCTTGGTCAAGGGGTTGTATCAGCGACTCAGGTATTGTTTATGATGCAAGCTATGGGGATGTCACCCGGGCTTAGACTGGGAAGTAAGGGTGCTGCCGCTAGAACCGCTGTTGGTGTTCGGGGGGCGATGACTTTTGGAGCTAAAGGGGGGGCGCTCAACAAGGCTACAAAGGGGCTTGGCGGTATGATTGGAAAGTTGGCTGGAGGTTTTGGGAGGTTTATTCCAATTCTAGGGACTGCTATTACTGCATTTATGTTGCTTAATCCTTTGATTAAAAAATTAACGGGAGATGGTATAATTGGTCATATTGGAAAAGCTTTAGGGCTTATTGACACTCCAGCGGAAAAAGCTGCTAAATCTCTAACTGAGTTATCTAGAAGAGCTTCTGATGCGTTGTTTGAAGGGGGGAGTCCCGATTTTGTAGCAGGTAAGATAGCAGAAATAAGAACTAAAGCTATAGCCGAAAGTGAAGGGTTGAAAGTATCGGATGAAGATTTAAAAGATCCAAAAAAGGCGTTTGATATAACGGTCGAAGCAGCTTCAAAAGTTTTCGCTAGATCAAATATGACTGAAATGGGGCCAGCGTTTCAGAAATCGCAGCGTGGAGACGCTAATCCCTTCAAAAAAATGTTTCGAGAAGCTTCTTTCTTTCTTCCAAATGACTTAAAAGAAAAGAAAATCAAGGATTTTAAATCAAAAATGGACCCTTCTACACAGAGACCAAGGGCGGCTTTCGATAAATATGGCGTATTACGTAGTGGTCCTACCCTCGATGAATTCAAAGAGAATTTGAACGCGCCCATTAAAAAAACTCTCAGTGAAGATCAGCAAAAAACATTAAGGGATGTTCAAGAACAATTAAGTAAGATTATTTTTCAAGAATTGTTAAGTACTCTTCCACAAGAAACCAAAAACAACTTAAAAAATCAAACGCCTCAAGAAGTCCAAAAACTAGGTATGGATCAAATGAGTTTTTTGAGCGAGACAAATCAACAGTCTTTAACTGAAAATATAGCTGCAATAACGTTGGGTAAAGTGGAGGGAAAAACTGATATTGAACTTGTAGACTCCTATAATGCTATAGAAGCTATTTTAAACAATATAAAGCAGAAGCAAGAAGATATAACAAAATCTAAAGGAAAAGAAGCTGGATCAGCTCTAATTAATACCGCTAACGCCAAAGCTCAATTAAAGTCAACAATTGAACTAAGAAAGGCTCAATTATCAAATACCACAGCAAAAGAAGGAGAAATAGCAGTAGCTAAAATATTAGGAACTCTTACAAAAGGAGAAATAAGAAATGAAGAGCTTTTACTTAAGCTAGATCAGATGCGTATAAGTAACGCTAATGAAAGACTTTCCTTAGTTGCTGAAGAGATAGATAAGATTGAAGGGGTAAAAGAAAACGCTGGAGCTGTAGCGGCTATAGAAGAAAAGTTAAAAAATGTATCTGCGGATACAGTAAATAATACTGAGAAATTTAAAACACTTTTAACTCAGACACTTAAACCTTTCGTAGAAAATGACGAGAAAGCGAAAAGTATTGCTGACAGAATATTAGCTGGAGCAAAAAATACTGATCAACTCAAAAAAAATGGGTTAGATGCTGCTGAAGCTCTTGGTAGAACTACAAACAACGCTAGCAATCTTAGGGATGTTTTAAAAGAAGCTGCTGAAGCTGCTAGCAGGGTTAAGATTTTGGATGAAGGTGACGTTGCGTTTGCAGCTAAGAGCAGGGATCGTAAGCTTCAGAAAAGAGAACTTGGGTTACAAGATCAACTCAGGGGAGCTGAAAACAGAAATGATAAAAATGCTGCCGATGCTATTAGGAAACAATTAGCGGATTTTAATATAGAGAAGTTTGGAACCCAAGAAGCTAAAGATTTAAGAATTCAAGAACGTGAAAATTCGGCATTCTCAGCAGCAAGTCAAATTATAAGCAATGCTGGTATAACAAATCCAAACGTAAAACAAGCTCTTGAAGAGGTCGCTAGAGGGAACGTTGAGTTTACAGACCCAGATGATGGTCTTGAGGTAGCTACAGATGTAAACAAAGCTTTTGAGAAATCATTAAGAGCTAGTGGCACTAATGAAGAAGATATTAAAAACGCACTCGCTCAAACAGATGCCCTGTTTAATATGAAAGACCTAATGATGCAGATTGAGGAGACTAGGATGACTTCTCTAGATATCTCTAGGCAGGAGCAAAAGATGCAAGAGCAGTCTCTAAAGGACGCTAGAGATCAACTCGACATTGACACAAGAAGCGTTAAAATTAGATTGATACGTTTGAATAATGGTATTCAAGAAAGTCGTCAAGCAGCAATGGCACAAAAGGAATTTGAAGCGCAACAGTCTGAGAAAATGGGACTAGGCGAAAAAGCCGCTTTTGCCAGAGAAGATTTTAAAACTATTAAAGATAATAAAAACTTAACTCCAGCAAACGCTCTTGAACAAGCCAGACTAGAAAGCAGCTTTAGAGACAGAATGAAGAAGAAGCTGGTGAAGGATGATAAAACTATTAACTCTGATTTCTTAGATAAAATGGTTGCGTCTTCCGCCCAGTTTAGAGATAACTTCGTA
>Ga0181388_1000106_pt1 | contig 26022 bp, 21 predicted proteins | sample 11SPOviralmetaG_FD_130120 | JGI IMG/M metagenome (GOLD analysis project Ga0181388, IMG submission 130120) | Marine viral communities from the oligotrophic San Pedro Time Series (SPOT) site, San Pedro Channel, CA, USA - 11 SPOT_SRF_2010-05-17 | ecosystem: Environmental > Aquatic > Marine > Strait...
GTACTCCGACGATCCCGGGCAAACTACCCAGTTGAATCGCCAACGGGAGTACTTCGGGCCGGTAGACATTCACCGACTAGAGGTAACTTTATATGATGAGTATGGACGCGTTCTCGATCTCAACAACATGGACTGGTCCTTCACGCTTGCATTCGAGAAATTGTACAGCTAGTTTAGTTAAGCTTGTCGAAACCGTTGCAACCTTGGTGGCGAGCACATCGTGGCATAAACCCAGGAACGCGATGCGCCTGAGCGTCTAGTCCTTCTGAGAGCGGCTTACTGAACGCTCCTCTCACTCGATGCCACCCCTGCTCTTGCAATCCTTGCACCAAGGGAGGATCCAATGATCCATTCTTTGGAAGACAGCTGTACGGGCCGGTGCTTCGGGCTGACATTGCAGGGCCAAAAGCCTGCTGAATGAATCCTTTCCTAAGGCCAGCGCTTCCGTCCGCGAGATCGTCTGAAAAAGTAATGTCTTGGGCAAAACCGCCTGCGGTCCCGATACCATTTAGGGGTTGAGCATTAATGGCTCTCCAGAACCCGGGCTGATCCTGGTGAGTTGGTATGGCCAATCGGGCCCACCAACCGAGCGCCTTAGCACCGTTTGGCTGGATGCAAGCCCCAGGTGCTGCATATGCAAGGATGTTTTCACTTGGATCCAATATGTAACCCGGAGCAGCCGAAGGATTCCAGGCCGCGTCCTCGCCAAAGACATTTGTTACCGTCTTGTTTGACCCGTCGCTCGGAGGCAAAGGGAATGTGATCATGTTATTCATTAATGAATCGGCTTGTAGGCCCTGGTAGCCCGAAGGCTTTGAGCCGACGGATAGGCCCTGCACAGGGACCGCTTGATTAAGACCTAATCCAAGCCTATAGGACGTATTAGAGCCTGAGTCTGCGTTTTGCGGACCGTTATAGTTAATGGCAATGAGCTGACTGAGCCATAGTCCATACTTGAGAGACTCGGCCCCAGCATAGCCGGGATTCACCAGATGCTTGCCCTTCGCCATATCGATTAGCATCTCGTAGCTGCTTGCTGTAGCAAGCTTTCCCGACGGTAGAGGCGGCTTGCCGGGATATGGATTCCATGCTTGCCTCTTGGGACCACACATCTGAACCCCGACAGTATCGTTATAGGCAACCCCGTTCTTTTTATGCTGTGTTGGGTTCCCTTCTTGAATGCTGCTTCGTAAGCTCTTGTAGAGAGTCTTTTGCTTTTTTTGTGTCAGATAGTCACTGGAGGATCGATTGAACGTATCGTTCAATCCCTGGAAACAGCGAGCGGCGATAGAGGAGTTCGATGTCATATATATAGAAAACTTACACATTATATTCCCCAATCGAATCTACCGCCCTGTAAGAGCACTAGAAAACTACCTAATTTGATAAACTACTAAACTACTAAACCTAACTAATCCTATACTGATGCCCGTTCAGGGCTCACTAGTGGTGGGGGCTCACATTGAGGCGCCATCATGTGGATTCACACAGTAACACCCGGAGTAGTACTCCCCATCAGATGGTCGACAGTGCGCACCATCGTTGTCGATCCCCGACTCGCATCCGGGGCACTCTCCCCGGGCCTCGTACTCATCATCCTCTTCTGAATCCATGTCATCGTGGCACCACTGCCCGACTCCTGTGGAGCTTTGGCTGGATCCGCAGCTCGCACTAGATGCGATGACTGCACCGAAGGCCACCTCCGAGGACAGCCGCTCGAGTTCGGAGTCAAGGCGGTGGAGCTTCTCTTCGTCAGGAAGAGCAAGCCACTGCTGGCTCAAGCCTTCGGTGCCCTCCTTGTAGAAGTCACTCACAGGACCATCGGGAAGGTCCGAGGCGATCTCATGTCCGGTGAGCGGCAGCTCTGACTCGTCCTTGGGTGTGTCGCGCAGCTCATCGGGATCCAGCCAATCATGCTCTGGGGCTTCGGGCACGATGACTGTATCGTGATAGCCGTAGCGGGCGAGTTCGTGAGCTTGGTGGTCCACGAGTGCGAACAGCTGATTGATAAGTCGGGCCTGATCATCGATGGTCCGAAGGAAATGAGACTCCTCGAAGTCGGACAGTGCTTCCTCGTCAGCGAGTTGGCGCTCGAGATGCTTGATCTCGCGCTGCTCGGGTGTCTCAGGGTTTAGACACTCGTTAACGATCCAGAATGCGGGCTTCCACACCCCAGGCCTCGCCTCACGCTGGCAGTGCACGACCTGGGCCTTGACCTGTGGATCCAGTACCTGCGCCTGGAGAGCGTGAGCTGAAGGGGTGTCGAACCAGTGAGTAAAGTGAACGAATGCCTCGAAGAAGGTCTGCTCGTTCTGCTCCTTGGCGATCAGATCGACGCGATCGACCTGGCCAAGGCCTTGCTGGAAGAATGTGCCTGCGATGTAGCTCTCATTGGCATGTTCCGTGAAGAGACGCGGGATATAGAGGGGCATGTTGGGCTTGAAGGTGACTGATGTCATGTTTGCGTTTTGTGCCATGTTTGACTGTCTACCCTTACGATCAGAAAAAGCATTTCAATTTTTTGAAATGCACCTACATACAGAGATGGACAGTGTCCGAATGCCAGGCACGAAGTACTTCAGCCGCCACAAGTCTTCGCAGGTCGTGCTGCTGTACACCAGAACCGGGTATGGCTTTGCTCAGCGCGCGCGCCAGGCTCAACCGCATGGGGGCTGCTATGGTCTGGCTTCCACAGACTAGCCAAGCGTCCGTCGTGTAGCGTACTAGTGGAGTTGGCACATCAGCGATGGATACCTCTATACCGAGCCAGGTCTGGACCATTTTTTCCCTACCCTCTCTATAGGGTACATAGCATCAATTTTGTGTTGCAAAATTGATTCTTCGGAATGGTCCTGAACGACTCTTGCTGATTCCGTGACTACTGGTTGGAAGAAGGTTTTTTCGAGGCGCCGCGAACTATCTCACCAAAACGTTTTCTATTCAATATATCATGTCTAAGCTTAACTTGCTGAATCGCATTTGGAAACTTAGCGACACAGATCGTATTCTTATCGAAAGCGTGCGGCGTTTTGCTCGAGGGACCCTTCCTCAGTATCTTACCACGGGAAAGCTATCTCAACGGCCGAGAGAGCTCTACAAACACATGGGTTCCATGGGTATCCTTGGAGCTACCCTACCTGACCCGTACGGCTCTGGCTTGAAATATCAAATGTATGGACGGTTGGGTAAAGAGTTGGAATACATTGATAGTGGGTTTCGCAGCATGTATAGCGTTCAAAGCTCCTTAGTGATGGCACCTATATTTAAGTATGGTAGCCCTTTACTTAGGGAACGATACCTACCCGGTTTAGCAACCGGAGAGATGATCGGTTGTTTCGGTTTGACTGAACCAGATTCCGGTTCAGATGTCTCTACCATGCAAACTGTTGCGGTCAAGTCAGGCGACCATTTTCTTCTATCTGGAAATAAGACCTGGATTACTAACGCTTCCATTGCGGATGTGATGGTGGTGTGGGCCAAATTAGAGGGCACCGTGCATGGGTTCGTAGTGGACCGATGTATGCCGGGAGTGTCGACTACTGAAATCACCGACAAGATGTCACTGATGAACAGTCCCACTGGCATGATTCACCTTGACCAGGTCCCTGTCCCTAAGACTAACCAACTACAGGTCGAGGGTATGCGCGGGCCATTTTCGTGTTTGAACGATGCTCGTCTCGGAATCAGTATCGGTGTGATGGGAGCTGCTGAGGCGTGTATCGACACTGCATTAGAGTACGGAGCCAATCGAACCTTATTTGGTACCAGCCTAGCCGAAAAACAACTGTTTCAAACCAAGCTAGCCGATATGGCAACTGAATACAATCTGGGATTGCTAGCAGGGCTTACAGCCGCGGCCCAGGTGGACACAGGGAGCAGTATCCCTCACATGATATCATTGGTCAAACGGAACAACTGCGCTAAGGCATTAGACATTAGCCGGACGAGTCGTGATATCTTAGGGGGAAATGGCATTAGCCATCACTACAACGTCTTTCGCCATATGATAAACCTAGAAACCGTTAATACCTACGAGGGCACATACGACATCCATGGCCTGATCCTCGGGAATTACCTAACTGGAAAAAAAGCGTTCTAGTCTCCCGACGAGTTGTTTTATTGAAAAATTGGTCGCTGTCTTGTAAAGTTCAACGCTGTTTCTTTTCTTTTGTTAATTTATATGTCAAAACTTATATTTACAAGTGCAGGTCCATTAAATAGATGGGGTCTTCCTGCTAGAACAAATACTAGTGTTAATAACTCTAGAGTAGTTAGACGAAGAGCAGGACATCGTACATATGATGTATTATTTTTACTACAAAAACAAGGAAAAAACTAAGAATATATTGTCTATTTTTAATCTTTTCTTCCTATAATGGCGGGAGGGGTCTTACCTGTGGCGCGCCATCGGGGACGAATTTACTTCCTTTTCGGACGCGAGGCGCATGATGGAAAGTGGAGCGACTTCGGAGGCGGGAAGGAAGGAAAGGAAACTCACTGGCAAACCGCAATGCGCGAGGGGTCTGAGGAGTTGAATGGTTTTTTCGGGAGTGCAGGTGAGATTGCAGAGTTGGTAAAGGACCACGGTGTTATCGAGGTCCATAACGATGGGTACACCACGTTTGTCTTTGAGATAGACTATGATGACAAACTCCCTCATTATTTTACGAAAAATCATCGCTTCATTAAGAAGCATTTACCCAGAGAAGTTACTAAGAACAATGGGCTCTTTGAAAAGTCAGCAGTGGCCTGGTTCTCTCTATTTGAGATGCGCCGATCCCGACAGTTCTTCCGCCATTTCTATCGGAAGACAATTGATCAGCTCATTGCGAGCTCGGATGAGATTCAAGGAAATATGCGTCCGTCTAGTTCATGATATAATCCACACTCTTTGCATGCTAATGAACTTACAGACCCCCTTGCGGGACTACAAGTTCGATCTTCGGGCCACTCCAGATGACAAGTACCAATACGGAGAGATATACACCCCATTGCGCCTTGTTGAGAGTATGTTCGACATGCTCCACGACCATGTCTTTGAGAATCCGAACGCGCGCTGGTTAGATCCGGGTGCCGGAACGGGACATTTCTCTCTGGTACTTTACCATCGACTAATGAAAGGGTTAGCAGCAAGTATACCCGATAACGATGCTCGACAGCGTCACATTGTAGAGAAGATGTTGCATATGGTGGAAATTAAAGGCTCTAGTGTGGAGCGCCTCCGTGCTCTTTTCGGTGAGAAAGCGAACATTACCCATGCCGATTTTACGACTGCAGAAATAGATGGTGAGTTTGACTTCGTTGTTGGGAACCCGCCCTACAATGCCGATGGGCTCAAGAAAGTCCCCACTAATTCTGTGCGTGAGAAAAAGAACGATGGGAGAACTATGTGGGTGCCCTTCGTTAAGCGAAGTGTATCTCTCTTGAACCCTGATGGTTGCCTTCTTTTTATAATTCCAAGCATTTGGATGAAACCCGACAAGGCTGGTATGTATGGCTTCATGACTCGTCATAAACTTGATAAGATAAGGTGTCTAACAAACACGCAGACAAACCAGATATTTAGTGGTGAGGCGCAAACTCCTACTTGTTGTGTTGTCTTGCGTCGCCGTGAAACCGATAAGAACGTAGAACTCTACGATACGAACCGCCAGCTCTACGTTGGACACCGACTGCGCGACAACCTTCCAATTCCATTGTTTGGGATCACTATCGTACGCAAGTTCATGGCCGTGGCCCGGAAGTGTGGGTCAGTTGCGGTTAAGAAAACCAATATGCCTCCAACCGGTGTGAGTATATCTCCAGACCCAACTCCCGAGTATACGCATCGCAACATAAAGACTTGTCTGTTACGCGATCTTGATCCGACTGTGATAGTGAACTACAGCGACAATGAATTAGCATTCGCTGGCGTTCCCAAGTTAGTCTTAGCTCATAAGATGTATGGGTTCCCGTATTTGGATGAAACGGGAGAGTTCGGTATCTCTAATCGTGATAATTACGTGATCGCCGACCGCGATCTAACAGACTTGCACCGATTGAAAGCGTTTCTCGGGACTCGGACTGCGCTCTACCTCTTCGAGGCCACACGGTACCGCATGAAATACTTAGAAAAGTATGCATTCGACCTGATCCCGGACATTACCAAGCTTGACGACTTTCCTGAGGTCATAGACGATGCTAGTATTGCACAGTACTTCGGCCTCGATCAAGAAGACCAGATCCATATACAAAGATTACATCGGAAAGCTTATACTTTCTCTCCTATGCTCAGTATCGCACAAAATTGAAAGGCAAGATAGAAGTCATATGTTTGTATTGATGTATACTATTGCTGTAACGCGTTTCAGTGACCACACCTGGAGAGAAAATGAGGAGTTTCGGAATGCCCAGAACTTTCCTGGGTGTCTCTACAATTCTCCTACACCCATTGCAACAACCGTGCCATCCGATAGTTATATCTTCGTGATCGAGATGAACAACACGCAGCGCAAGATCCTCGGAATTGGGCTCATTCGCAACACCTTGCATTCGCGACGCATCAAGGTCTACAGCGACAGTTTCTATAACCAACACACCTACTATAGCAGGCAGAGAGTAGCCCAAGAAGTATTTACGGAATACGAGAGAAAGTTGCTTGTAATATTGGAAGAGCTTGTATTCTATGGAAGCGGGCATCTTCAGCGTGGACAAGGGATCCAGAAGATTCCGGCGGCTATCACTGAGTGCGCATGCCTGATGCAGGCATTGGGAGAAAACTTGAGACGAAGAGGGAACATCACCGCAGCGAAGGCGCGGTTGAAGGAAGGAAAGGTCGAGAAGGAATGGATTGAGAGGAACAAGGGGCAGGATTTAGTGGGCTGGTTGCGCGGCTTCTTTGCGAGGCGCTTCGCCACTGCGCCGTGACTTGCGCGCACGCTTCACGACAATATTGGTTTCTGGGGTGGCCTCGGCTGGGGCAGCGGCTGGGGCAGCAGCTTCGCGAAGGGCCTTAGCTGTAAATTTCTGCTTGCGAAGAGTCCACGAGTCGTCCCATTGCGGAACGCTCATACTGTAGGCAACGCTAAGATGCTGAAATTGATCGTTACACATGGTTCGGACCGTATGGTACTGTCGAATCTGCTCCTGGATCGCAGTGAGGCCTGCCTCCGTGAAGTGGCCGTTGATCTGCGCACAGTCGGAGATATTTTGAAATGTCTCGATCCCGACAACACTGAGAAGCTCATAGAGATGAAGGAATTCAGTCCATTTTGTGCGCAGGCGGTCATTTCGAGCGACGATCTTGGCCAGTTCGTCCTTGCTGAGCTCACTAAGGATATACTGCACTCGGAGGTCTTCCGTGCCAGCGAGCTCGCGCACCTTCCGCCGTGCCTCCTCGAGCATCGCATATGTCAGATGAGCAACGGTTTGGTGTAGGTTGCTGAGAACCGAGCGCAGCGATAGATCTTTGGTGGGATTGAGAATGAGGCGGCGAAAGGTGCTATAGTGCATCAGGCCACCACAGAGAACGTCTCCGGGATTTCGAGGCGCCTCTCCATTGTTTCGGGCACGTTGCGCTTGGTAGAAGTGCGGATTGTGGACGTGACCAGTGTCGATTTGACCCGTTTTCCAGGAGAAGGCAGTGCTACAGTGTGGGCACCACATCTGGTCGCAGCCGCTGATCTTGTAGATCCGCTCACCGCAGGTCGGGCAGGGATGTGTGTCCTTGCGAATCATAGCAGCGCTGGCCACCGAGTCTGGGTTGCACACGTGTGGCTCGTCTTTGTTGTAGCCGATGATTTCGAGACAGTCCTTGCATGTATGAAGTTTGCAGATCTCGCACTTGTATGCCGTGCTGAGATAGCCACGACAGTCAGTATTCGGACAGGCCATGATGAACTTGCGGCGCTCTGGATCAGCTCCATCTTTTCCCTGCCGAATGTTCCGACACCGACGGTAATGAACATCTTGTTGTCCCTGCAGGACACGCTTTTGCTGTTCGAGGGCAAGAATCTGGTCGCGGAGTTCTGCGATGGCTCGTTCTTCATCGCGGCAACGACGCACACGCTGGGCAGCTTCCATTGCCTCGGGAACCTTGCTCATCTCGCGATCAAGCAGAAGCTTCTTGCGATGCTCACGGTAGTCTTTCGACATCCAGGAGTGATTCAGGTTGGTGACCAGGAACTCTTGGCTCCAGGTCTTACGGCAGTTCATGCAGTGTGGGTCCTGAGTGGTTCCAAGGAGGTACTGGCGGGTGCATGCTTTACAAGCGGTCCACTCACAGTCCCCCTGCTCGCAGTAAACAGGGGCTTTGTCGGAGCGGTTAAAGGTTTCGCAACAGATAGGGCAGGAATTGTCCATAATGTGACTTTCTTGGAGACTGGTAGTTCCAGTACTCTAAATCAATTTTCTGGAGTACTCGAATACTTACTCAAGAAAATGTACAACGAAAAGAGAACCACGAAAAGAGCACTACAAAAAGAGCACTAGCATATCCAACATTTAGAGAATAGAATAGCTAATAACTACATGGAAGAACCTGGCAGTCCACCCAAAGGCAAATGGAATATACAAGACTTCTCTCTAGACGATCTATTAGATGCTCTGAATCTTCCACCTGATCCCACTGCTTCTCAGGTAACTGATGCAGCGAACAGCCTCATAGCTCGGATGCGGGCTCAGGGTCAGATAGATGAATCTCGGTTCTTCGAGCAGGCGAAAGCGGAGCTACTATCTGCCATTGAAGATGACGGTGGTTTAGAGAAGGAATACAATGAACAAGACGATCAAGAGACCACAATGGGTAACTGGTGGAACCATGAGTATCCCACTCAGGGAGACCAAACTCAAGCTGAGAAAGCTACATCACGACATCAAAAGGTGCAGTTCTTCCCTAACTCTCACTTCCAAATGAATCGAGAGAGATTGGGAGTTAATCAGACTTACAACATCCCCGTCATGCAAGGGACTATCAATCCGAACCAGCGCAATGTAACTCAGCGCATGGTCTTTATTGACAGTTCACAGAAACAGAATCTCACACTACCAGGAGAGCTTACCACGGATTTAACTCTCGATCTCTCAGAACCTTTGACTAACGTCCTTAAGATGCGTCTACTTTCCATCACCATACCAAAAATCTGGTACACCTTCGACTCACAATTGGGGAATACGACATTTACCATCGCCTCAGAGGATGGGACATACCCGCCTCGCTGTGTAACCATTCCTAACGGTAATTATAATGTGTCACAGCTTATAACCAGAATAAATGCCAGTATCGGAGCATTGCCAGCCCCTTATAACAAAATAGCCTTATCTCATGAACAGGCAATTGGTCGCCCATCTGGGTGTATTGTCATAACTAACACCAGTGTCGAAGTCATGGTTCTGACATTTTTCTCTCCAACCGGTATAGATGGAGAATGCAGCTCTAATCAGTGTGCCTCGCAATATATAAACTCAAATCTCGGCTGGAACTTAGGTCTAAGAGCCCCTCAAACAACTCAGCTATTGTCTGAACCCACTATGTATGGGTATGATAGTTGCAAAGGCATGACACTCACGTTGATGCAACAGTCCGCATGGGAAAGCACTGTACCTGTCAATACCTACGGACCACAATACTTCTTTCTGGTCGTAGAAGACTTCAACCAAAACAGATTGAATAAGGGAGTTGTTTCAATATCCGATCGTTCGACCAAACTTCCGATGCCAACGTACGTAGAACCCGGGATAGTAGATGCATATACAGGTGATATATCCTGTGTGAGTGTCACTCCAGTCACATGTGGATCGGGTCCAGCAAGAGCGGGGCGAGTCGTAAAAACCTATCCGAGACGACTAACTCAGGCGCAGATCTATACTGCAAACGAGATCATGGCGGCACGAAGTACTCCGGATTTTCGGGCACCGCCTGTCACTACTGGTAGTGTGCTAGCCGTTCTTCCTCTTGCAGGAGCGAGTCGAATTCCTGCAACGAAGTATGAATCGGATAACCCACAAATGGAGGTATTCGTTCTGAAGGGCGACGATCTCGTAGCAAACGAAAGAGCCTATTTCGGTCCAGTAGACATTGAAAGAATGAGAGTTAAACTGATTGACGACAAGGGAAACCCTATAAATCTCAATGGTCTGGACTGGTCGTTTACCCTTCAGGTTGAGGAGCTCTATCAATACTAAACTCATTAAAAGTGTATTTTAATGAGCTCAAGATTTACGAACGACCATGAAAAATATCGTTAGCCAACTGATGACACCCCAGAAGGCAAGGCCTATCACACTGATCGTGTCCATTGAGATTCCAGGAAAGAGAAGAGAGATCATGTACATCGCGAATACGCAAGCGGCTAGGATCATACTACTGTACAGGAAGCCCGCGTAGTACCGACGCTTAGCTTGTTCGGTGTCCAGGAAAAACGAGCCAATGATCCCGACCGGCAAGCCTCCAACAATAGGTGCGAATGCAGCATCGAACCATCGAGAGACATACTTGGACCCTGCCACTAAGGATCCACTGTAAAAGAACGAACTCAGATAGTCAATCATCTATATACTTCACGACGATATTTATTTGTGCTTTCCTGCAAAATCTGCAATACAGTTGCGAAGAGCGATGCCAATCGTTCGATAGTCATTGTTTGTGAGGTTCGCTAGACTGATCCGTATATACCACGGCGAAGATCCGAAGCCAGAACCGGGGAGAAGCACCACATGATAAACACGAGCAAGGTGGAAGAGGAACTCGAGATATTCATACTTGGAGACGATGTGATCCCGTGCCTCCTTGCCGAACAGATTCTCCGCGATCTGCGGGATGTTGAGCATAGAGTAATAATTAGTCGCCTCTGGAGTTATATCAGGATCGGTTTTGAGCTCGGTGTACAGAGTCGTTATTCTGCGTTTCAGCTCGTTATGAATCTCGTCCTGATAATGATGAGCGCGGTCCGATAGCTGGTAGTAGAAGAAGAGCCCAATCAGAGCCTGCTGCGGTGTAGATAGGCCCGCGACATGTCCCATAGCGACCTGCCGACTATCGTCGACCAGTCTCTCCATAAACGTCAGCTGCTTTGGATTGATAGAGACCGTGTTGTAACGCAGCGCCAGTGCCTTCTGATCTTTAGGTGGAAGGTTTTGAATCATTTTGGTTATGCGATTTTCCTTAGCGATCATGCATATTCCAAGTCTCCATCCAGTTGTCCCGAAGTACTTACTGAGAGAATACACTTCTATAGTGTTTCGAGGACATGACATCATGAATGAGTAGTACTTGGGCGCGAAGGGAGCGTAAACGTTGTCTGAAAGGACAATGAGATCTTGTCTTTCCTTATTCACTATGTCCCCTATAGCCATAATATTAGCCTTCGAGAGAGAATATGCTCCCGGATTGTGCGGGTTAACCATGAAGAGTGCCTTTATGCGCTTGTCTCTGAGCTTGGCTATCTCACTGTCAGGAAGTGCATATTCCCTATTCGGGTCTGCTTTCAACTCAACGATCTTGAGACCGTATCCATCGGGGTCCTTCAAGACTGGCATCTCCAGATAGGGACTGAATATGGGGGTGATGAGGGCGATGTGGTCACCTGTCTTTAAAAGTCGGTTTGCCTTAAGACTATTGAACACGTACAGAATGCCAGCGGCGGCTCCCTCCGTAGCAAAGTATTCGAAGTCATCACGCTTCATTTTCATTCCTTCCATGTTCGCACCCGCCGCTGCATCACGGTTGAGAACGAGATCGTACATGAAATCTCGCGCTACTAGGTTAAGATGCGGTTGGATCTGTGGAGGCGAAGGATAGAAAGTTCCCAGTGTAGAGAGAAGGACATCATGGAGAATCGCGTTAGGAGACTGCTTAGTACTGTGGGCCGCGTTTTTAAGAAACTGCATGTAGTTGCGGAAAAAGTCGCGCTGGTCACGTGGCCACCCACGAATAGCGCTATTAAACATTTTCTCGTAGTTGTGGTCGTTGACGCTGGGGAATAGGACAAGGTCCTTTTCGAAACGCGTCGATGCCTCGACACATGTGTTTTGCAAGCTTGCAAACACTTTTCGAGCAAATGAGTTAAAGAAGTTCGGGTTTCCTCGGCCAGCGTTCAGCATTTGGGATGGTTTGTTTCCTTCTGCAAGCTTAATCAACCTGTTCTTAAGTTCAAATGGCGAGAGATCATTCAGTTTCTTGAATAGATCAGGTTTAATGCGTTGGATATTACCGCGTGCTGCAGACTTCTTCATGCGCTTTTTGGTTTGTTTAGATTGAGCCCGTTGTTTCCGGGTACGAGGCATATATAGTAGACTTAGACTAAAATTTGAGCTTTGTGAGTCCATATAGGTTAATAACCTCGGCCTCCTGTTCTGCAATAGCGGCCAGTGTGTCTGTGTGGTGCTTATCAGCGTTCTTTCGCATTTTTGCGAAGTTGCGCTTAAGGACCTTCGCCGTGTTACGAAAACCATCACATATTTCCTTATCACTAAGATCCATGTTCCCCTGCGATACCATGAGCTTAAAGAATTTCCACGCGAGAAGCAAGTTCATGAAATTGTCCTCCAGCGCGTGGATAAACAAAACCGGTATTCCGTTACGTACTTCCAGCTCGAAATCTGCCTTTCCTGCAATTCCTGTCTTGAGGCTTACAAAGGCCGCACACTGTATATCACTATTGGCTGGGCTATCTATATCACGGTAGAATTTGTCGATCTCCGCCTTCTGTACGTTTCTACTGTAGTTCTTGGCTTCTACCATCATAGTCATTCCTTCTTCTCTTACTATAAAGTCGCCTCGACCTGGTTGGGTGTGCGTATCCTCGACATCTGCCTTGGGAAAAGTCATATTGAGACGACCATACACCCATTCTTCTCCATCGCGTCCGCGCACCGAGGAATTATGAGTATACTGACTGAATCTCTCTATCACGGCATCCTTATCCTTCCTCATCTCTTCTACCTTGTCATCGAGACCCAGCATCTTCGCTTCGTAGTAGTCCCGCATTTCGCTGAGCTTTTTCTCTTTCCGTTCCTCGTGGTCGGCAGATACCTTATGCATATGAGTTTGTTGCCTCTCAAGTTGTCCCGTTAATGATTCATTCTGGCTCCTCAGTTGCTCGACCTCGGCACGACAGCGTCTTCTCTCACTATCACCAATCTCCACTGCAAGAGCATCCTGGCGTATTTTAGATGCATGAACATAATCAGTAAACTGGGTCTCACTAGCGCGGATCTGTTCCATCAATCTTTCTTTCTCCGCATGATTGCGCTCTTCGATAGCCTTGATAGTAGCCTCCCATTCGCCACTATTCCATTTCTGGAGATGCTTCGTGCCTTCAGAGAGAAAAGCAAGACCTAGACGCACCACTTTGAGCTTGTCCTCACCTGATAGGCAGTGGAACTCCTCGATTCTGGGGTCATCCGGCAAAAATACCTCTACAACTTGTTCAGTCATCCTATGATCATATGGAGATCTATGTTTAAATGATACCGGATAGAGAGGTGTTGTTAGCATGCTCCTCCGAGCACTCGACACCATGGAACTAGAATGAATCGAGCACGCTCTCCCGAACATATATTGTTAGGCTAGCCAGCTTTATACAAGGAACATTAGAACTATGGCATTATCGCATCGATATTGGTAAGCGATATATTGCGTAGTTTTTGAACAGCGGCTTCGCCGCATGCCCCTTCGGGGCTGTTCAAAAACTAACTTAACACTAAAAATGTTTTCTCTCTATTCTGAGCCTACCGGATCTAGACCAGAACTCTATCTGAATTTAGAACGAATCCCACCAAGAGTCTTTCAACACTAGCAACAAACTGAATACCCTAAGGCCATAGCAGCCCCTATTCCAAGAACAAGGCCTATGTGGTACTTGAGCTGCATGCTCCGATATATATCCAGCCAAGCGGCACGTTGCTCAGCCTTATCGAGGTGAAGAACCATGTAGTCTGTTTTCGGATGAATGATGTAGAAGAGATAGGTAGTAGCTAGCGTTATTGCTCCCGCCAGACAGCCCATCTGCACGGGCTTGCGCACTCCGCACGCAGAAATAGCAACGGCAGACAGAATCAGTCCCAGCCCAGACCCCTTCATGTAGATGAGCTTCCGCTCTTGGATTATGGCTTCATAGCGGGCCTGCAGCCCAGGACCGAGCGTGCGATAGAAGTTATCCTTGTCCTTCGAGTGATCCGCGGTGAGTGTAATATATATATTCGCAATAATCAGTACCACGGCTACTGCACAGTTCATCTATAGTTAACTGATATAATGTTGTAATGGAGAGAGACGAAGTCGATGTGGTTACCCTTCTCTCACGCTAAGCAGTGTCCAGGGCGCGGCGAAGCGCCTCTCCATAAGGCAGTTGCTCATGAACAAGAGACATAGGTAGGAAGATCCATAACAATGATGTGCTCTTCACTGCACCATTCTAGCGTCAAAGGGACCGTGCTCGCTAGAGGCGACATGGACGTCCAATGTTCTCTACAGAGAACAGTATTGAGTTTCTGTAGACGATTATCGATACCGCCGGCATCTCTCGGGGGTACGTGTTTAACTGCCCATTCGAATTGTAGAGCTTGTATTTTGTCTTGGAAGCCTTTGACTAGACACACATGATTCCAGCCAGGTCCCCGCCCAGTCGTATACTTAGCCCCACCCTTAAGCTCGCCGTTGTGCTGGCGGAGACGTCTCACAGGATCGGGCGATACTCCTGCGTAGGTGGCGTAGCCGTTCTTGATGATATAGAATACCCAGTCTCCCATAGTAAACACAAAGGAGAGAAATTGCCCCCTTTAACACACAATGAACAACCATCTCTAGGAAAGCTACATTAATGTAGTGCGCGGCTTTCTTGTTTTCACTACCTATGTAGGTAGAATGTAGAAGGGATCATAGAAGCGCGGCTTTTGTGGGCTGTTTTTCAAGAGTCAAAAATATCAGGGTCAAACTAACAAACTATCCCCGAATTTCTAAAATAAGAGTTGGAAAAACATGCCGCGCTTTCCGCGCCTCTACATCTTTCTAGAGGAAAGGGTTCCGCAAAGAAAGCCGCGCGTAGGCCTACATGAAAAATTAGTTTAAAGCTTTTGGTCCTTTTCTATCCATCATAATATGGTGGAAAATGGTGGACATTTAGGACAAAAAAAGGACAAAAAATACGAGTGTATATATTGTGACTATGCAACGTCACATCTTGGAAAATGGAATCGTCATCTCGAGACCAATAAACACAAAATGAACAAAATGGTGGATAATGGTGGACATTTAGGCCCCAAAAGGGACGGGGCTAGATGGGTATGTACTTGTGGTAAAGAATACAAGTATAACCAGGGGTATTACCGTCACAAGAAAACATGCAATGCTACGCAACATAGTGTGGGGGCCACGGGGCTTAGCAAAGATGACGTTATAGACATACTGAAGGCGGTAATGCCCGCGATTACCGAGTCAACAGCGGGGAAAAACGCAGTAATCTGTAGTGGCTCGAACAATAACATCAATAACCAAGAGGTTAGCGTGAATTTATACCTCAATGAGAAGTGTGCTGATGCAATGTCTATCCAAGGGTTTGCACAGCAGCTTAGTCTGACAGTAGCCGATCTGTTGAAAAACGGGAAGCCGATCGCGAGAGAAGGAGTGTCGAACATACTGATAGACAACCTGCGGCCTCTGGCTGTAGAGGATCGTCCTATTCATTGTGTCGACGCGGCCAAGCGTAGTTGGCATGTTAAAGATGCAGTCGAGGGGTGGAGATCTGGTGAATTAGGAGCGGCTGATGCAGTTACCGCGGCGAATTTCAACATAAGCAAGTCTCTTGGCAAGTTATGGGATGAGGCATATCCAGGGTGGGATAGTGATGGGCAAAGAACTGAACAGTTCCACACATTGTGCCATATGCTTATGGACGACCCAACAGCGTCAGAGATAGAGGAAGTTCTCGAGTCCATTGGTCCAGAGTGCAAGTTATCGATAGAGGATATCGAGAAATTCGCTGTGAGACCAAAAAAGATCTCGGTATGAATTTGTATGCGCCAGGCGATACTAGCAATCATTATGTTGACATGCGGATAATACCTCTACTTACGATACAAGAGGTATTATCACAAGATAGGTTTTGGAGAGATAGTTGAGAAGGATCATCTGGACTCGGAGACAAGGATTCCGTTTGTAGTCAAAAACAAGCTAGGGCGCTTTAAAGACTGGACTATCGATTTTTTTCGAAAGAATTATGGCAATGTTTTAAATTCCGAAAACAAGGAATGTACGGTTAGTGATTCGCGCTTACTGAGGATGCAGCTAGGAGAGTATATCGATAAATACATTCGGGAAAAACATCCACACAAAAAAATATTATTTCAGAAGCGAGGACTACTACAAATTTCTCCGAGATGTGGGACTTGATAGATTGGTTGAGGAAGAGTTCAAGGGGCAAATTCCATGGTATCTATTCTTAACATATTCTTTTTGGATGGGGCCAAAAGGATCGACCACGACCTTTCATACAGACTCCACGAATTTTCTGTGCGTTTTGGAAGGTCTTATTTGTACACCCGAAAGGAGAAGTTGACATCACACCTCTAGGGACGCCTTTCGGAGATTTCTATACGGTATTCGACCCTGAAGACGAGGATCGGATATCGCAAATGAAGAGGGATGGTAATCTCTCGGAGATCGTAGTAGAGAAGGGAGATATACTGAACATACATCGAAACATATGGCATGCAGTTATAAACCTTGAGGATAACGTAGCTTTCACGTTTCACTATGAAACCCTGGAATCTGTACTGTGTCAAGCTTTTCATAAAGCATGAGCATTGATATGCGAAATAAACTGGAGACCTTTGCCTGCGTTCCTTGATCCCCATTATCTCATCTGCCAGGATCTCGTAGGATGGGATGGGACCGCGAACTCGAGCTGCGACCGGGGAGGGGGCAAGGTCGCTGTTGACTCCGTCTGGACCGGTACGTCGCGAGGAGGACCATCACAGACTATGGACTTGGAGATCTTGATCTTACGACTATGGCTATGGGCGTTGACGTGGTAGAATAGATGTTCGCAGGACTCTCCATTGCCACCCATGCCGTCGGGGACGCAGCGGGTATCAAGACCGTACTTGCACAAGAGGCCTTTCTCCAGCAAACGCCGACTTGCGTCGCTATATAGCCGATTGAAGTTGGAAGCATGACCGTCGTAGCGCAAACCCTGAAAACGGGGTGTATTGTAGATGGCAAAACCATTGAAAGCGGACACAACCTCGACGGTGTGTGTAGGAGATTCGTTTAGTTTTCGGCGGATCTCCGCCTGCATCAATGTATTGACGCGGTTGTCAACCCGATGCACGAGCATGCGCCCAGGAGATTTGGCTCGCTGGAACCCCCAGGAATGCTGTATGAAACCATCAAAAAGCAGCGCCCAGATGTCATAGTATACATTCCGATCGAATGTAAGGCAGTCCCAGTCATCGGGATTAGAGAGAGCATTGCGTATAACCTCGATGTCCCACTGGCCGGCGCCTTTATCGTCGCAATCAATCATGGCATGGTACTCTACGCTACCAAGACGATCCAGGTTGTCCAAACAGGCATTCCGAGCGTTAGCAATGCGAACGGTTCTTAGTGGCGAGGGATTGTGAATAGTCTCAACGACGATATCTGAGTGCCGGTTTTGATAGTCCATCAGCATAGCCTCGCTACTATCAGTACAATTATCATAGACAAAGACGCATGTAAGGCGCACTCCGGGGATGCTTTCGCGAAGATCGTCGATGTTAGCAAATACAGATGGAAGGTATGGTGCGCAATCTCGAACGCAGAAACATAGGGCAATGTGTCCAGGAAGAATCATATCATAGCCCGAGATTAATTCCGCGTTCCGACGACTTCAGAAGGAGCGTCGGACTTATAGTAACCTAGCTTCTTCTTGAGTTTAAGAGGAGAAGAACAAAGCTCATCACCGCATGAGTCTATATTCGCGAGAATAGCTCTTCTACTTTTTATAGCTTCAGAGTCATGCGTATTCCATCTACCCAGAAGGATGGATTGTCTTGGAAATATTCCAGCAGCAAACTTGCGGATTTTGACTAGCATACTCATAGCTTATAGTAAATTTCTAAGTGTGGAACAATAGGTTTAAATGCAGTTGTATGGGATATAGAATGCATCCTACAGAAATTGGATATATAACAGAACTCATCAGAGACAAATATATCAGACACCAAATAAGAAAAAACCCAGCTAAAAAGGGTTATCTACTAAACGACGAAAGTGTGTTATCGTTAGATGCCAGTCTCGATTCGAACAAAGTGTACTTTTGGCAACTGTTCAGCATCCTTGGCAGAGAGAAGATATTGAAGATAGTCACAACCTTCTATAGTAATGTATTTGCAGATGACCAAGACTGGTTTCGTGAGGCATTTGAGGAAACAGGCGATATTGAGTATCACATAAAAGGACAAAGCTACTTCTGGTTTGATGCAATGGGAGGGGGTAGGTATTACCGAGGTGGTAAGAAGTTGCTGGATATGAAGCACTCCAATGTTTCAGAGGTTTTGAACTCTAAGGGTGCAGAGAGATGGATGTATCATATGTATCGTTGTCTCAAGACGAATGTTGTTATTCTAACTGAAGACCCGAGAGTTATACCGTGTATATTGGATTTTCTCCAATACTTTATGGATGAGTATGCTGTTGCTTTCGACTTTAACTATATCAAAATACGTTCATCACTATAGAGTAGTGTTATTGCGCTAGTTCTTCAAGCCGATTACGCCGCAAGCCAATCTTTTGCCCCCATTTCCGGTCTTGAGGCTCTCGGCATCTCCGCCCTTTCCGAGATCATCGCGATCCTCATGCAGAATAAGCATGCGCCCGATGATGCAATGGCGACCTGAGTAGTCAAGGTGAATGTTCGTCCCGAACACCGTTCCAGAAGCAACGCCTTGGCGCGAAGTTATGTTGCCCAGGTCTCCCAGATGTCTCTCTTTTGATCGGAGTCCACCATGGTTGTGTTTGAGTGGATTGTAGTGGGCACATGCAGATGTACAGCCATCGGTTAGATCACCGTATTGGTGGATGTGGAAGCCGTGTTCCCCATCTGCGAGTCCTTTAATGTCGTAGTTAAACTTAACGCCGTTGCGATACTCTACCATTTGGATAACACCCGATACTCCGTTAGGGTTATCAGCGAGGACGCAAACGGCTTTGCGGGGAGACTTTCGAGGAGAACAAGTTTTACGGGTCTTGGCCATATAATAAGTTGGCAAAATTGAAGTGGCTAAAGAGATCAAAGAAAGAGTAGCAGAACATGAATGCACAGACACCACAAACCTTCAATCTCGAGGATCGCGAAGCCTGGATAAAGCATCTGGGCGAACATGGCTACGTAGTGCTGGGGAACGTGCTGGAGCCGATTGACCACGCGACTATATTCAAGCAATTCGCGGAAGACTGGGCCTATGTCACACCGGGATTCGACTTCCACAACAAAGAGACCTGGACGACGGACAACAGTCCGATGATGTGGAACAAGGGGATGATATATGCATCTGGGCTAGGACAGGCAAACTTCATGTGGCAGTTGCGAACGCATGAAAGAATTCTCTCAATATGGGAACGAGTCCACGGCACGAGAGAACTCGTTACCAGCTTCGATGGATTCTCAGTGTTCCTCGACCGGAAGCAAAAACCGAGAATGTGGCTGCATGTTGATCAGCGTTCCGAGGACCCCCTGTACTCGATTCAAGGCGCGTACAACTTTCTGCCAGTGGGCGACCGGGATGCCGGATTTGTGGTAGTGCCAGGATCGCATCGTACTTTCGTGTCTGACCCGAACTGCCGGGGACAGTTTATCGTGATTCCGGAGGGCGATCCGCATGTGCAGCGGGCTGTGAAGCTTTTAATTCCGGGGAATAGTTTCGTGCTTTGGAACTCCAAGACAATCCATGCGAATGTCGGGATGAGTAAACCCAAGGGCCGGGAGTTCAATCGCCTCACGACATACATTGCAATGTTTCCGAAGGCACAGCGACCGAAGGACGTTGAGCAGAAGCGGCTGGCTGGATACCGTAACGCGCACAACTGTGGGCATTATGCCATTCGCCACGATGTGAAAGGGCACCCGTACGGCCTCAAGGCGCGCTATGAGGGACGGGGGTTCCGAACAATCGAGCCGGAATTGACGGCTGAAGGTGACATTCCTCCTGAGAGACTAGACCTGATATAGAGTGAATCATATAGACTATAAAGTTTCTATGATTCATTTACTTGCGAAAGACGAATCTCTTGTTAGTCTTTGCGCGCCGGCGTGCGTTGCGTTCCCGGGTAGGTTTCTTTCCGCGCCGCTTTCTAATTCGCGTTTTCTTGTTCTTGGTCTTTTGGCCCTTGCGACGAGTTTTACGAGGTCGCTGGCATCTACGGCGAGTGCGGCGCTTTCCTCCTCCACCAGCCGATATTCCAGGGATTTGCCCCCAAGGATTTCTTCTTATGAAGGTGCCCGAAACGAGGTCCCCGAGTGAGTCTGCATAAAACAATTTTGACTTCTCAGAAACACCATCGATGGCCTCCAAAGCTATAACAGAGTTCCTCACGTAAGACGGTCTGTCGCCGTCGGCAGCTACTCGGTATTGTGCCCAAGGTAGGAGCTCGGGTGGATACGCCTGGTCAGCGAGAACATACAACCCTTGTCCGAAGTCGCCCATGTACTTGTCACCTAGGAACTGCGTCATGACATAATACCCAAACGTATTGGCTTTATCCTTGCCATCCTTGGCAATTGTTACCCGGTAGGGTGTCTGGAAAAGCTCTTTCCAGCTCTTGGCGCCGCTCAAACCTTGGTTAGGAGTGCCATCCGCCGCCACTGAAAAAGCATAGGCTTGGTTTTTGATTGCTGTTAGAGCGTGGCGCAGCAGAGTATTTGCCTCTAGGATATCAACTTTGCCGGTTCCAATCTTAGCAGTGTAAAACAGGTAGGGAGATTGGTAGCTTCCAGGTTCCGAATCACCTAACCCCGACCCTTTCCTGTCCTGATTGCTGTACTGTAGATCGTAGGTGACGGCTACCTTCCCTCCGCTGCCGCATGCAACGTTCATCGAGAAGTAGAAACGCAGCGGTGTGTCACCGTTCGTGCCCCCCCAGACATCGTGTGCGTTGTCTGAGGGCTCATTCACTTTGCCCTCGCCATAGGGCTGCTCAATCACGACCTTGAGATCGCTGCAGTGGTAATTAGGAGCGTTTAGGCCCTTGTAGCAGTCTCCAAACGTCCCCATTCCATCCATTACAGCCTCAACAGGACAGTCTTTGACGAACGGAGTTGATGCGCCGCCAGTTGTGTTGCTTAGCTGCGTGACAATATAGTCACCCTTTACGGGTATTCTTGTCATCATCGCGTTGTTAGTGACTCCTATTTTCTTTCCGGATGGAACATCCCATGTGAGTATCTTGTTGACGATAGCAAGGGTGCTGTTGGCATCAGTAGCCAGTGGCACATCTACTACAGCTCGGGGTTTCCAAGGCTCTCCCTTCGGGGGAGCCGTGTCTGTTATCGCTGCCACCTTAAAGGACTTAAGAAGCGCCGTATCGATGGCTCCGATGCTGCCCGACCAATTAGCCACTTTGTTTATACAGAACCATTCGCGCCACCACAATAGGCCCTTTCCCCCGGACGGTTTGCCTTTGGGGACCCCATCGCTTCCAATAATCTGGCTGTTTAATTGCGTGCACTGCTGCCGTAGAAGCTCATTGATGAAGTTTTTAAGACTCTGTGATGGCGTTTTATCAGCGGCCTCCATGGGAGTGCTCTTCAGGTCTCGTATGAATTGTTTCCTATCCTCAACCGATACTTTATCAGAGGTTGAGAACTTCATGAACAATGTCGCGGTGGGCGCGAAGACCAGATGGTTAAACCTATGTAATACTCCAGACTGTTTGTTGTTTCCCTCGCCTCCGCATGTCTGCGCCCCAAAGAGATCAGCAGCGGAAGCTTTGTTGATATTCGCAACCCACATGGCTTTAACAATATCGATCAGTGTCTGACCTATATCCTGCCACTGGGTGTTAAGACTTGCTTCCACAAGAGTAGGGGTATTCGTGAAAATGTCGTTGTATGTTTCGAGAAGGTGGTCAGCAACTTCGCCCACGAGATCTGCCAGGGCTGACTTACACTCATTCAGCAGGCGCTCAATGAGAACTCGCTGGTTACCAGTTCTCATGACCTTGAAGCTGCGTATCTTGATTACCTCCGAGACGGAAAAGTCATAATCCACATTTTCTGGATACCAGTATCCATGATATAACCTGACGCCCTTGTTTATCCAGTATAACATAGCAGGCGTGTAGTAAGAGAATGTTTCTTCCCTGCGATCAGGATCCCACTTCTCCCACGCCGCGCCCCCGGCAGCAGCGGAGGACATCATCTTTTCCATTTTATCATACAGTTCTTGGACCTTATCGCTCCCGAGCTTAGGGTCAGTCCCGGGATTTTCTTGGTCGAATCCACCTGCACCATTGGTTTGTGCAGGTAAGCGTTGCCCACCACGAATGCCGATTTTACCAATAAGCTTCCCCATGCCAACGGCGACGGTATTAGCACTCTGACCAGATAGGCCATGGTAATAGGAAGTAAAGATTGCTTGAAATGCTTTATAGGCTTTTGGTATCTTGGTAGCTGTAACTTTGCCAGTTTTTGACTTGCCACCACCCTTGGTTGGCGTTGGTAGCGGGCATTCACCAACGCGTTCGCCCCATAGAACTCCACTCGGGAGGGGGTCTGGTCGATATATGCATCCATTCGGACCTTTCTTCACGGTCCATCCTTTTCTCTCCAAGAACTGCACCAGGCCCGTAGTTTGGGCCGGCACGCCTTCATGGAAGTCCTGCCGCAGCGCGCGCTCGACAGCATCCCACGCTATTTCGTTGGCCATCCATTCCCGTTCCAGGCGGGAGAGAAGCGACGGTACTGCACCCATGTCCACACCGGGCGCTGGCATTTGCCGAGATGCGTTCCAGAGCGACTCGATGAGGGGGGGTGGGGTAGCTGCTGTCCATGCCTCGGTCACCCGCATAACAAGTGCCTGCTGGACAGCTGTGTACCGCCCTTCAGCGGTACCGGCCGGCAGATCCGGTGACTCCCATTCCGTAAGAATAAGATTTAGTGCAGACTCTAGTACTTCACTGGGTATCGAAGTTATATCATAGCCCTTATTTTGTAGAATGCTTGTAATATTTGCACCCTGCAGCTGCGCGTTTCTAGCCTCCGCGTCGAGTCCAGCCCACCTTTGCAAGACCAATCTATCCGCTGCTAGTAGCCTTTCGTGCAGTAGAGAGGCGATCTCTGTCCTCAAGATGTTGGGGAACGCCACTCGTACATTAAGTTCTTGGATGAATTGAGGTGCTTGTCCCTGCAATGCAGCCATCAGGAACGCAACCATCCCGTTGCTCACGAAATCGACGTCGGCGGCAACGAATGGACTGTAAGTGCTATTATAAAGGTGTGTGTACGCCTCGATCAATAGCTCATTGGCTGCAAGTGCTTCGGAAGCTTTCAACTGTGGCGACGCCTGTAATCCTCCAACTGCTGCTGCTGCTTGCCTGTCCCTTTCTAGTGTCGCGATGGAGACGGAAGCTTCCCAGTCCGCCAAGGAGAACCACTCTACTGCCTCCTCGACGGCCTTTGCTGCCTCCGCTGCCGCTGTTGTTCGTCCCATGAACCATCTGAAGAAGTCCTTGAAGCCAGGTCCGAGGCCAGCTCTCTCAGGAGAAGCCAGCGTGTCGCGGCTGTTCCACCAGGGAAGTGGGTCCATTCCGAGCCATCCAGGGGTCGCAGATGCTGAGAGGTCAGGGGCCAAGAGTATCGCAAGGTATTCCACGGTCCGGAATCTCAACTTTAGACAAGTGAACGACTTGTGAAGCCGACTGTAAGCAGCAGCGTTCTCGGCTCGATCTGCGTCCATCACTCTGGTTATCTCCGCCAGAAGCTCATCTGGTGCATTGAACTGCTGGTCAGCGGCCCCGGCATCTCCGCGGTCGAGTAGGTATGGGGGTACGGCTCCCCTTAAAGGCTGTCTTGGAGGCTTCTTTGACCGCTTCTTCACCATATCCTTGAGGAGGTCTCTGTTCCTGACCTTTCCGTCAGTTTCCGTTAGGATTGGGGTGTACTTGCTGCCTCCGGGTTGACTCCATAGCCCCGGCTCAAGAGTAGATGGGTCGTCCAGCGGTCCTATGGATGAGGTTGGTGATGGAGAGGCATGAAATAGCGGGGCTGGCGCTGCATTACTCAATACGACATCTTCGCCCTCGGACAATTCGGATGCTGTGATGAAAGGCTCTACAGCGGCCGGAACAGGAACCTGGGCGGCGGCGTAAATTCCTGCCAATCTCCCACTTGCTGTTTGCGCCGACACGCTACCCTCCGGATACAACTGGTTGAGCGTTTCCTGCACTGACTGCTCCAATTCATTTTCCGGGTAAGCGGTGGCATAACTAATCGAAAGCAACCTCAGGTATGCAGAAGTAGTCAGTAATTGCTGGATGTTACCGATGAGGCTGTGCATGTTTCCATTGAACTCGTTGTCGTGTAGTTGGTCGGGGCTGTTTCTAAGAAGTTGCCTGAGCTGGGGTAGCTGCTCTGGGGATGCTTGGAGCAACTGGAGAATATAGTTACCGACATATGGGTTTTCGGAGAGAAGCAGTGGAACAACGGAGAAATCACCGAGTTGCCCATTTCCGGTGGCGAAACCATTAAATGCGCTAATCGGATCTACGCCTGCGGGGTCCTGTTCATAGTGTGCATTTCCGTCGTCTTTTCCCTCATCCCATCTCAAAAGAACGTCATCCTTAACCAGGGATCCCCGCCCGCCTCCAGTTCCGGGGGAAGCCCCTACGTTTAACCCCGCCGCTACCAATGCTGCCACACTATTATCCAGGTCTTTGTTGCATGTATGCATTCGTTTCCCTGTTCCCATGGGGTCGAAATCGTGACAAGGCTCGTGACCGAGAATGTTTCTCCCAAGACAAGGCCCAGATCCTCCAGGGCCGAGAGTTACAGTCACAGTCATGCTTACTATACTATACGATAACATAATTGTAGTTGGCCAACGCTTAACATTAGCACCCGCACGACTTCTTAGCGCGGGGGGCGTCATCGGCAAGATCAGGAGAGGGATTCGGGCTGATTCGAGGTGTGGGAAGCTTGGCGATCACTTTTCCGAAAATCTCGCGCACTCCGAGAGAACTCTTAGCAGAGACTTCGATATGCTCGAGAGCGCGCTCTTCCGCATACGATGCGGCATCTTGTGTAGGGATCTCTCGAAGAGACTCGAGATCAAGTTTGTTCCCGACGAGAACAATAGCACAGTCTCCGATAGCTCCCTGCACCTCGCGGACCCAGCGTTTTGCCTGATTCAGACTTTTGGCCGAAGTGATATCGTAGACAACTACAGCAGCTGAAGCTCCTCTGTAGTACATTGGGGCCAAACTACTATAGCGTTCCTGTCCAGCGGTGTCCCAGATGTCGAGAGAAATCTCTCTGTCTTCGTATGAGACAGGAGCGCTTAGAAATGCAGCCCCAATAGTAGACTCGCTGTAATCAAAAAAAACGTTTCGGATGTATCTCAAAGCGATAGAGGACTTTCCGACGCCACTAGCACCTAGTAGGACGACTTTATGATGTTCTCTCTTGCTCATCGTTCTCTGTATATGCAGAAGAAAGATGTGAATCCTTAAAGTACTAGTTGAGATTGCAGAGATAACTATCGATATAGGGCCTGTACAGTCTCATTCTCAATAATTCACATTTAACATAGCACATGATTGATGGTGTTTAATTATAGAGTAGCGATCGCGTATTTGAGACCATATATACTCAATCAACATTAGGTTCTGAATCAGGCTAAATACATACATATACGAGACCATAACAGGTAACAAAAATGGATATTCCAATTGATTTATATCAATAGTTATCAACACTCCTAGATGATAACTATTTCCGGAAATCTATACAGATTTTTGCCTAGATATCTGTAGTGCGAAAATAAAATTACAGATAACAGCGAAAAATGAAC